>MDTB01031970.1_pt1 | contig 25446 bp, 17 predicted proteins | sample 811161 | NCBI WGS metagenome assembly MDTB01 (sample SAMN05326650, study PRJNA326480) | marine metagenome | isolation source: seawater | place: Mediterranean Sea | collected 2009
ACGCGCGATCAGGCGCTGTACGGCTACGAGCGCAACAGCTGGGGCCCGGGTGAAGAGCTGTTTGTGCGGGATTTCAACGTCACCGCAAGTCGCAAGTTCAACAAGCGGTTCAAGGCCAAATACGCCTACTACCACTTCGATTTCAACACGTCCACCACGCCCGTCACCACGGATTACAAGGGCATCGTGAACGCGAACATCCACGTGTTGGAGACACAATTCAAAGTCAAACCCAAGCAGAGCCTCCGCACCGAATTGCAAGGCCTTTGGGTGGGTGAAGACAAGGGCGACCCCACATTGCTTCAAGACAAGGGACACTGGGCCACGGTGTTGGCCGAATACACATGGAGCCCTCATTGGTTTGTGAGCGTGCTGGACCAGTACAACTTTGGCAACAACGACGAGGCCAAGCGTGTCCACTACGTCTACGGCGCCGCAGGCTACATCCAAGGCCCACATCGATTGAGTATGGGCTACGGCAAGCGCCGCGAAGGGATCTTCTGCGTGGGAGGCGTCTGTCGCGCCGTGCCGGCCTCCAACGGCTTCGAGGTGACGTTCACCAGCAGCTTTTGATGGAAGCAACCCCACATCCCTTATTTTTGTCACCTATTTGTATGAAATCTAATCCTGTTCTTATGAAGAATTTCTTCGCCCTCATGGCTTCTGCCGTGATCTCAGCAGGCGCCTTCGCACAGCTCCCCAACGGAAGCGTGGCTCCTGACTTCACCGCCACCGACATCGACGGTGTCGAGCACAACCTCTACAGCCTCCTCGACCAGGGCTACAAAGTCATCCTCGACTTCTCGGCCACTTGGTGCGGACCTTGCTGGTCTTACCACGAAGCAGGCACCCTCTCTGAGTTGTACAACACATACGGTCCTGACGGCACCGACGAAATTCGTGTGTTTTACTTGGAGGCGGACGACACCACGACCGACGCCGACTTGAACGGCACAGGCGCCAACACGCAAGGTGACTGGGTGACCGGTACGCCGTACACCATCATCGACAACGCGGGCAGCATCTTCGACGACTTCGCCGGAGCTTACTACCCCACCATTTACACTGTCTGCCCTAGCCGCATCATCACCGAGTCTGGACAGGCTTCTGTGGCGGACCACGCGGCCATCTTCCAGGCCAACAGCTGCGCTGCAGCTTCTTTGCCCAACGACGGCGCCCTCGTGGGTTACGCCGGTGAATCTGTGGCCTGCGGCGACGCCCCCATCTCTTTGGCGGTGACGTTGATGAACATGGGTGTGGACGCCTTGACGTCTTGTACCATCACTGCATACGACGGCGCCACTGCCGTGGGCAGCACCGACTGGACGGGCAACTTGGACACCTACGCCACTGAAGAAGTGTTGGTGACCACCACCACCATCGACGCCTCCACCGAATTCACCTTCGAAATCACCTCGATGGACGACAACGCAGAGAACAACGCCGTGGCTTCTGGCTTGGTGAACACCTCTGTGGAAAGCACCAACAACGTGCGCTTCACGTTGAACCTCGATGCGTACCCAGGTGAGGTGGCCTGGGCCGTGTTGGACGACATGGGCAACGTGGTCGACGCTGGCGGACCCTACGCCGCAGGCGACGTTGGTGCTGAGTACCTCTACGACTGGACGCTCGACCTCGGCTGCTACACCTTCGTGATCGAGGACGCGTTTGGCGACGGCTTGCACGCCAGCTGGTACAATGGCACCGGCCCTGACGGCAGCTTCTCGCTGGACGCCATGGACGGCAATGCGGTGTCTTCAACCTTGCTCTCTTACGCCTCTCCCGACGAGTACGCTGTGATTGAGTTTCCCTTCGAGGTGACCTCTGTGAGCGACGTCGAAGAAGCTTCTTTGATCGAGACGTTGGCTGTGTACCCCAACCCCACTCAGGGCGTGAGCAACATCCAATTTACCAGCGCCGTGGCCGCCAACGCCACCATGGAAGTGATCAACCTCGTGGGTGAGCGAGTCGCTGTGCAAGAGTTCGGCACATTGCCTGCAGGCGCACATCGTTTGGAGTTGAACCTCGAAGCTGTGAAGGCGGGCGTGTACCTCGTCAACTTCAACGCTGGAGGTGAAACCACCACCATGCGTGTGACCAAGCACTGATTCTTCTTTTAGAATCGAGGAGCCGGGTGATGTCCTTCGAGGGCGTCATCCGGTTTTTTTGTGCCCCCAATCGTGGCGCGCGGAGTATCTTGGACACTCAACAACTTCAACGATGAAACAGTTTGCAACCCTGCTCTTCCTGTTGTTCACAGGATTGGCCAGCGCCCAACTTCCAGACGGAAGTGTGGCACCCGATTTCACCGCCACCGACCTCAATGGCGTCGAGCACAACCTCTACAGCTACTTGGACAGCGGGTACCAAGTCATTTTGGACTTTTCGGCCACGTGGTGCGGTCCGTGTTGGTCGTACCACGAAAGCGGTGTGCTGGAAGAGCTATACGACACCTACGGCCCCGACGGCACCAACGAGTTGCGCGTGTTCTTCATCGAAGGGGACGACGGCACCACCCAAGCGGATTTGGAGGGCACAGGGCCGTCCACCGCGGGCGACTGGATCACAGGAACGCATTACCCGATCATCGACAACGCAGAAAACATCTTCGACGCGTTCGAGTGCACGTACTACCCGACGATTTACACGGTGTGTCCGAGTGGACTTCTGACCGAATCTGGACAGGCAACGGTCGCAGGCCACACGTCGTTGATGCAGTCTGCGTCTTGCGCACCAGCCTCCTTGCCCAACGACCCGATGCTGGTGGGCTACAGCGGAGACGCGTTCGCTTGTGGAGGCATTCCTGCCCAAATCTCGGTACGCCTGCTCAACCAGGGCCTCGAGCCGCTGACGTCATGTGCCATTCAAGTGTCTCGTGTGTTGCCCTTCAACCAAACCGAGGTCGTCGGCACGTACGACTGGGAAGGCAATTTGGACACCTACGAATTGGCCGACGCCGCGTTGACCACCTTGGACGTCGACGATTTGGAATTGCTGCAGTTCGACATCGTTTCGGAGGACGACAACACGGAAAACAACCAAGTGCTCGGGCAAATTCAATTGAGTGAGCAGACCGTCAACAACCTTCAGGTGCGCATCCTCACTGACGCAGCACCTGAACAAACTGGATGGTCCATCGCCGACGAAGCTGGAGAAATCGTGGCGTCCGTCGATCCTGGTGCCGAAGCCTTGGGCAGCCAAGCGGTGCACGTCTGGGATGTCACGCTGGACGACATAGGGTGCCACACGTTCACTCTGATCGACACAGAGGGCGATGGCCACATCGCCGGGGCGGCCAGCCTGGCCGATGTGGGGTCTTTGATTGTGACCGGCATGGACGGCGAAACCCCTGTGGGGCAGGTCATCCAATTCCAGAGCACAGACGACTTCTCCAGCGTGGAATTTCAATTTGAGGTGACTGCCGTGTCTTCATTGGTTGAACCCACCTCAGAAATGGCCTTCAGCCTGGCGCCCAACCCGGTGGAAGACCTCGCCGCACTCCACATGGTGTTGTCCCAACCTTCCAAAGTGGCGTTGCAACTGCACGACGCGCAAGGCCGTGTTGTGGAACGTGAAGATTGGGGATGGATGCCCGCAGGTGCATCGACGCAGACCTGGTCCACAGCTCACCTCGACCCAGGAATGTACCTCGTCACTTGGACCACCGGTGACAAATCATGGACGCAACGCTTGGTGAAACGATGAGCATGGCTGTGAAATCGATGAAGCTTTGGGCCTGTGCAGCTTGCATGGCCTTGGCGGCGTCCTGTGACGTCGTGGAGGATCCTGTGCTCGACGTCATTCAACCCTGCGAGTCGGACAATGCACCGGTCTTTGAACCGCTCGCATCGGACATCCAACGGGTGTTGCTTGAAGATTTCACCGCGCACCAATGCGGCAATTGCCCTCCAGCGGCTGAACTCGCCCACGACCTCGCCGTGGAACATCCCGGTGTGGTGATTCCTTTGGGAATTCACGCAGGCGATTTGGCCAACACCAACGACAACTACCCCACAGACTGGACCTGCGACGAGAGTGTGGTCTTCTGGAACGACCTCTCTTTCCAAGTCAACCCCGTGGGCCGCGTGAACCGGCAAGCCGACGAAACCGCCGTGAAGTTTCAAGACGAGTGGGTGGAAGCGGTCGACCTCGAATTGGCCAAATCGCCAGCGGCCGGATTGCAGATGACCGTGGAATTCGACGAGGCGGCCGGCAAGCTGGCCGTGCATGTCCACACCACCTGGTTCGAGGACTTGGAAGGGCAAGCCCGTCTCGCGTTGCTCGTGTCGGAGAACCACCTCTTTGGGCCGCAGTTGTACTACGGCAACGATCCTGAGTACGTGCCAGATTACGAGTTTGAGCACTTGCTTCGAGGAAGCTTGACAGGCGCAAAAGGGCTTGTCGTGGCTGAAAACACGAGCGCAGGAGATGCAGAGCAATTGTGTTATGCCTCCACCTGGAATCCCACTTGGGACGAGGCACACACCGACATTGTGGCGGTGCTGACGGCCGACAACGGAAGTGTGATTCAAGTCTTGTCCGCACCTGTGGCCGAATGATGCGTGCCCTCGCCACCGCTTGGATGGCCCTGACGGTGGGTGTCGTGGGCTGGTCCCAAGACCAAACCCCACTGGCCTTCAACGGAGGCTACACCCTCGGGTTTTCCGCCGCCCAAGTGCGGGGGGACGGCATTGAAGGCTTCAACAAACTGGGGCTTTACGGCGGTGCGGTGGTGGACATCAGGCGCTTTGAAAATTTGGGGTTCCAACTGGGCATCCTCTACCATGAAAAAGGAAGCAAAAAAGTCGCCAACCCCCGAACTGGCGACCACAGCACCTGGGCTTACAAGTTCTCATACATCGACATTCCCCTTGTCGCTGTGGTCGAACTGTCGGAAGGCTACACCATCGGCACAGGCCTGCAACCAGGCGTGCTCCTCAGCGCGTTGGAAGATGGTTTGGACGGGGGAAGCGTCACGGGAGATTGGATGAACACGAATCTGCCCATCCGATCCTGGGAACTGAGTTGGGTGGTGTGGATCGGGATGCCCACGGCAAAAGGAGGCGAGCTCTTTTTGCGGCACAGCCAAAGTTTGCCTGGCATTGTCCCCAAACCGAGCAACCCTGGACCCAACGCACGTTGGGACGACCGGATGCAAAACATCACGTTGCAGGTCGGCTACACACGCCTCCTGCTCGACCCTGAGCGCTGAACGTCACTCACGCTGACGCAAGCCGTCGTGGACGCCCTGCATCGACAAGCTCAGCTTGTCGGCTTCCTCCAGCAACAACAGCCACACGTCCGAAATCAAAGCCTCCACGGCTTCTTCCACCTTGTCGATGGCTTGTCGGGCGACCTCCAATTTCCGCTTGGCGTTGGGTGTGGCGCCTTCCTGGATGTCTGGCATCGCGTCGTAGACCTTGCCCATGACCCGAACTGTGACGTGATCGTAACCCACGAAATCTTCGGGGGTCCATAGCATGTCGTGAATGTCGCTCACGCCCTCGGTGAACTGGGTGGACAACGAATCGACCCCCGCGCGCAGGCTGTCGGGCTGGGTCGCCCAAATCGGCTCCATGGCTTGGACAGTTTCGCGCGCCAAGGCCACATCCTGCATCAGCGAAGACAATCGTCCAACCTCCTCCTGCACTTCCGCCATCAATGCGACGCCCTCGACGTGACGCTCCCCGTCGAAAGGCACACGTGGGTCCGCCGCAAGGGTCAACGACACGGTGTCTCGGTGGTCGCCAAGCGTCAGCACCGCAGTGTAAGTACCTGGAGCGACGCGCGGCCCTCCACCCACTGGATTGTCCTCGTTGTCGAGGTCCCGGCTTGGCCACTTCACGCCGTCGGTGTCCCCGCGCCATCCGTATCGCTGCCAGCCTGCCTCCACGTCACGGGTCATGCGTCGCAAGGTGTCGCCTTGGGCACCTGTGATCGTCATTGACATTTCTGAATGCACCTCGGCTGTGTCTGGATGCACGAACACATGACCATGGGCATCGCGACGACGGTTCTCCCCCTCCCAGAGGTGATCTGCCATAAAACGAGAGCCTGCAGGCCTTGGGCTGGGCACCTGGTATCCAGTGGCCGCATCGAACGCCAGGAAGGTGGCGTTGAGCACCGCGGCACCCTCGCGGGCCAACGCACGCAGCGGAGACAAATCCTCCACCACGTATGCGGCACGTCCAAATGTGCCCAGCACAAGGTCGCCCTCCCGTGCCTGGATGACCATGTCGCGCACAGGAACGGCAGGAATGTCGTGGCTCCAGCGGCGCCAATTCACACCCCGGTCCACGCTGAAATGCAAACCCTCCTCCGTGCCCAAGAACAACAAGTCGGCCACTTCCGGGTCTTGCACCACACTGAGCACGTGGGCAGGGATGTCTTCTCCGTAGACCAGCCGCTTCCAAGACTTCCCACCGTCGGTGGTGCGGTAGAGGTAAGGCGACCAGTCGTTTCTGCGGTAGTTGTTGGCCACGACGTACACCTCGTCCGGGTTGTGCACACTCAAGTGAATTTGAGGGATCCAGGAACCTTCGGGCAGCCCCTTCAACTTGGCCCCGTGGTCGGTCCATGTGGCCCCACCGTCGTTGGTGTGCTGCAAGCGCCCGTCGTCGGTGCCCACCCAAATTTCGTCTGGTCGAACCGCGGAGGGTGCGATGCACAAGATGGTGCAGTGGTTCTCCGCCTTGGTGGCGTCGATGGTCAACCCTCCGCTGGTGGCTTGTTGAAGCTTCTCCGGGTCGTTGGTGGTCAAATCCCCACTTAACGTGGCCCACGTCCGACCACGGTCAGGGCTGTGGTGCAGCCGTTGAGACCCGAAGTAGAGGCCGTCTTGGCTGTACGGATCCAACGCCAAGGCGCCGTTCCAAGCGAAGCGCAGGGGCACGCTGTCGGGAGAAACAGGCTGGATGTCCGTGGACCCAAGCGTCGTCAAGTTGACGCGGTTCACAGCACCGCCCTGGTACATGGCGTACACGTCGCCGTCCCCCGTGGGCTGCACGTCGAAACCGTCCCCAAACAAAACCTCTTGCCAATCTTCATTGCGAATGCCTCCGGTGTGCCAAACGGAGGACGGGCCGACCCAGGACCCGTTGTCCTGCATCCCGCCGTACACGTTGTAAGGCTCGGCGTTGTCGACGGCAATGTGGTAAAACTGGCCCACAGGCAAGTTGTTGACGAACGTCCAGTTGTCCCCGCCGTCGCGGCTGAAGTTCAACCCGCCGTCGTTGCCGTTGATGAGGTAGTTGGGGTCGGTCGGGTGGATGTACAACGCGTGGTGGTCAGGGTGCACGCCGCTGTAAGGCAAAATCACCTCAAACGTCCGTCCGCCATCTGTGGATTTGGAGACCATGCTCCACAAGCTGAACACGTGGTCCTCGTTTGTGGGGTCGGCGTGGATCTCGGCGTAGTAAAAGGGCCGGTTGCCAACGTCGCTGTCCTTGGAGCGGAGGCTGAAGGTTTGGCCTCCATCGTCGGATCGGTACAGCGCGTAGTCTGTGGACTCCACCAGGGCGTAGACCACGTCCGGGTTGGCCGCGCTCATCGCCAAGCCCATGCGTCCAAGGTCGCCCTCAGGGAGCCCGTCTTCCGAGGTGCGTTCCACCCAGGTGTCGCCGCCGTCGTGGGTCACGTACAAGCCGCTGCCTTCGCCCCCACTTTGGAACGTCCAGGGCAAGCGACGGAACGACCACATGGCAGCGAAAAGCTTGTCCGGGTTGGAAGGGTCCATGATCAATTCGGCGCAGCCCGTTCGCTCATCCACACGTAAAATGTGGTCCCACGTCAATCCGCCGTCGGTGGTCTTGTACACCCCGCGCGCCTCGCTGTCGCCCCACGCTGAACCGGTGGCCGCCACGAAGACCGTGTTGGGGTCACGTGGGTGAACGAGAATGCGGTGAATGTTCTTGGTGTCTTCCAGCCCCATGAAGGACCAGGTTTCACCGGCGTCCAGGCTCCTGTAAATGCCTCGGCCGCTGGTGTGGCTGTTCCGCGGGTTGCCTTCCCCTGTGCCTGCCCAGACCAAATCCGGATTGACCGCACTCAATGCCACTGCGCCGATGCTTTGGGTGGGCTGGTCGTCGAACAACGGCTCCCAGGTCACCCCGGCGCTGGTGCTCTTCCACAATCCGCCCGAGGCCGTCCCCACGTACACCACTTCAGGGGAATCCTTTGGGACGGCGATAGATGTGATACGTCCGCTCATCGTGCCCGGGCCCAAATGCCGCACGTTGATGGCTTCCACCAAGGCTTCGACGGGGTCTGTGGCCGCAGTCGTTTTGGATTGCGACCACGACACGTTCAAGGAGCTCAGCGCCCACAAAGCGAGGCCAACACGGGAAAGGAAATGCACGTTCATTTTCTCAGTTTCAGCGATTGTTCACGGCGCACCGGCACGCTCAGGGTCAGGCCAAACGCCTCGCCCTTGATGCTGCCCCGCACTGCAAAAGGCACGTGGTTGCCCTGGATCAGATTCATCAAATCGTTCTTCAACACCTTGCCCAAGGCCCCGTCGTGCGTCTCCACGTGCAAAGGCACCGTGGCCTGGGCGTCTGGACGAATTAGGGTGGCTTCCAACACAGCCACCTCCCCCACCAAGTCGTCCTTGACGAGGAGTTTGACGTCCGCATCCGTGACAGTCACGGCGTATGGGTTGGGGTTGTAAACGTCCACGTCCATGCGGCATTCCAATCCGTCGAACGACAGTTTCACCTTGGAAAAATCCTCCACTTCCAGCACCTCCAAATCTTGGTAGAGGCACCCGGTCCACGTCATGGACACGGTGGCCACCATGACCCACGTCGTCCACGAATTACGCATAACGCTCGGCAAATTCAGCGTGGAAATGAGGGATCGTTTCGATGCCCTTGAAGTAGTTAAAAAGACCGTAGTGCTCGTTGGGGCTGTGGATGGCGTCGGAGTCCAACCCAAAGCCCATCAACACAGTCTTCAATCCCAAGATTTGCTCGAAGCTGGCCACGATGGGAATGGACCCGCCGCTGCGCACCGGCACGGGCACTTTGCCGTACGTGTGCGCCATGGCCGCCGACGCCGCTTGGTAGGCAGGGCTGTCGGTTGGCGTCACGGCAGGCTGACCTCCGTGCATGGCAGTCACCTTGAGCTTCACGCTTTCAGGGGCGATCTTGCTGAAGTGGGCCTCGAACTTGGCGGTGATGTCGTCCGGATCTTGGTGAGGCACGAGGCGCATGGAAATTTTGGCGTAGGCCTTGGAGGCAATGACCGTCTTGGCGCCTTCACCCATGTAGCCTCCCCAAATGCCGTTCACATCCAAGGTCGGACGGATGCTCATGCGCTCCGGGGCGCTGAAGCCCGTTTCCCCTTCCACGGCGCCGATGTCGATGCTTTTCTTGTATGCGTCCTCGCTGAACGGCGCCTCGGCCATGGCCTTGCGCTCCTCGGCGCTCAGCTCCTCCACGTCGTCGTAGAACCCTTCGACTGTGATGTGCTGGTGCTCGTCCTTGAGAGACGCAATCATCTCGCACAAGATGTTGATGGGGTTGGGCGCCGCGCCGCCGTACAGGCCGCTGTGCAAGTCGCGGTTGGGGCCGGTGACTTCGACTTCGACGTAGCTCAAACCGCGGAGGCCTGTCGTGATGGACGGCACGTCGTTGGCGATGATGCCTGTGTCACTCACCAGCACCACGTCTGCGGCCAAGCGGTTCTTGTGTTCGCGAAGGAAATCTTCCAAATGCACGGAGCCCACTTCCTCCTCTCCCTCGATCATGAACTTGATGTTGCAAGGCACCTGGTCGGTGGCCACCATGGCTTCAAATGCCTTGACGTGCATGAAGAACTGTCCCTTGTCGTCGCATGCTCCACGTGCGAAAATGGCGCCTTCAGGATGCAACTCCGTCTTCTTGATCACAGGTTCGAAGGCCGGGCTGTCCCACAAGTCGATGGGGTCGGCAGGCTGCACGTCGTAATGTCCGTACACCAACACGGTCGGTTTGTTGGGGTCCACCAACTTCTCGCCGTACACCACAGGGTAGCCCTTGGTTGGCACCACTTCCACGTTGTCTGCACCCGCTTTCCTCAAGTGTTCGGCCACGACATCCGCGCACTTCAAGGTATGCTCCGCATAGGCCGGATCGGCTGAAATGCTCGGAATGCGCAACAACTCCAACAACTCCTCCAGCATGCGTTCGCGCTGCGTGTTCATGTAAACCTTCGCGTCCATGCTGTGAAGGTACAACCTCGGTCAGCGCCCACCTATCTTCGTGGTCGTTGAGCGACGTGCCTCCATGACTCAGTCCAACCTTCCCCAATTCAGCAACACAAACCAGGCGTTTCAACACCTGACCAACGGCGAATTGTCACGCGCGGTGGCGCTGTTTTCGTTGCTTGGCAAGCCGTGGGTGGTGTCCCTGGGCAGCGCCTTGACCAAGCTCGCCTTGGCGCTACGCATCCCCGTGGGTTGGGCCGTTCGACCCACCGTGTACGCGCAATTCTGTGGCGGTGAATCCATCGACGATTCGAAAGGCACCATCGCCAAGTTGGCGGAGCATGGGGTGCGGACGATTTTGGACTACAGCGCCGAAGGCCAAACCGACGAGTCCGACCTCGACCACACCTGCAGCGAAGTGCTTGCGACGATCCAAGCCGCCGACGGCGACGCACGCCACGCGTTCGCGGTGTTCAAGGTGAGCGGGCTGTCCTCAAACGCCCTGTTGGAGAAAGTCGGCCGAAGCCTGCGTGGGGAGGCTGAACTCACCTCGGAGGAACACGCGGCTTGGGAACGCGTCCAAGCTCGGGTGCGCACCCTGTGTGAAGCCACCCACCGAGCTGGGGGACGCATCATGGTCGATGCCGAAGAAAGTTGGATCCAGGACGCCATTGACGCGATCGCCGAGGACATGATGTCGGACTACAACCGCGACAAGGTTTTCGTCTTCAACACCTTACAAATGTACCGGCACGACCGATTGTCCTACCTCAAGGACATGGCAGCCCGCGCGGATGAAGGGGGGTACCTGACAGGCGTGAAGCTCGTGCGTGGCGCCTACATGGAGAAAGAACGTTCCCGGGCAGAGGAGATGGGATACCCCTCGCCCATCCAACCCGACAAAGCCAGCAGCGACCGGGACTTCGACGCGGCGGTGGATTGGGTGTTGGACCATTTGGGCCAGGTGCACTTGGTGGCGGGGAGCCACAACGAAGCCAGCAACTTGCGGTTGTGTGAAGGCATGCAGGCCAGGGGCATCGAAGCTCGAGATGCACGGGTGTCGTTTGCGCAACTGTTGGGCATGAGTGACCCGATCACCTTCAATTTGGCTGCGCATGGCTACAACGTGGCCAAGTACGTGCCCTACGGCCCCATCCGAGAGGCCATTCCTTACCTGATCCGACGGGCTCAGGAAAACACTTCCGTTGCGGGCCAAACGCTCCGCGAACTCGAGTTGCTCAAGCAAGAACAGTTGCGCCGGAAAGCCTGAATCAGAATTCGACCGTCGCTCCCATTCGGAAGGCCCGGGGCATCGCAGGACGCAACCCGTAGGGCCGGCGTGCCACCACGTAGGTTTGGTTGGTCAGGTTGGTCGCCCCGGCGAACCAAGTTACGTGCTCTCCTGGGAACCACCGGAACATCACGTCCGCCACTTGACATGCGTCGGTGCTCTCATCCGACAACAGGTCACCCTGACCTGCCAAGGTTCGCATCGCCGACATGGCCCTGAAGTTGACGTCCACGCTCCATCCGTCGCTTTGCCAGCTCAGGGAGGCATTGAATTGGTGGGGCGCGAGGTACGGCAAGGCGTCGCCCACCTCCACGGCACCCCAAGGGTCAAATTCACTCTCAAACGCCTGGGTGAACTCCGCCTGGGTGAAGGTGTAGCTCACGCGCACAGGCATGTGGTGTTTTTGGTCTTCGAAAAAGGCGTCGGCCCCTGTCAATTCCAAGAGGTCGGTGACAGCTTCCAATTCCAAACCTCTGGCCATGGACGCGCCTCCGTTGAACAAGTCGCCCGTGCCTGTGCCTCCGCTGGCGGTGAGGTCAGCCCCCAAGAGATTTTGGTGGTCGCTGTAGAACAAGGTGGCCTGACCGCTGAAGGCTGGGGCGCTGACCCGGGTCCCCATTTCCACGTTCGTGCTGAATTCAGCTTGGGTGTCGGGGGAAGATCCCGGGGGCACAAAGCCGCGGTGCGTACCGGCAAACACGGTCCACGTGTCTTGGAGCAGGTCCCAGTGGGCCCCGAGGCCTGGCAACCACACTTGAAGTTCGTTGGTGCGCTGGACGCCTTCGCCCTCCCTTTCCAAGTCGTCCCCAAAGTCCACACGCGACAGCGCAATGCGCTCGTGGCGCATCCCAGGGGTCAAGGTGAGACGGCCCCAATGCAGCGCGGCCTGGAGGTGGCCCGCCAGGGCTTGTGCGGATTCGATGCGGTTGGAGGCTGAACCTGAATCACCCGCCGCCGTCAACACCATGTGGCCGTCCTCCATCGCGTAGCGGTCACGCCACTCGTGTCGGTCCATGAAATCCTCGTGCGCCCGCAGTCCAAAGGTCAAGCGGTGCTGCTTCGTCCCGCCCCAATTGAGACGGCCCCGATGCTGGACGCCACGCGACCCGTACACCCGGTTGTTGGCCTTCACATCCAAGCCGGCACCATCAGGGGTGTCTTCCCCACGCAGCCAACCCAGGACGTCGTCGTGGCCGCCCTCGAGCACGCTGCCCAACGACACCTTTTGGCCCAAGGAGTCCACAGCCCGGTCCAACTTATACCAGTTTCGGGCGAAACGGGTTTGGTAAACCTCCGTGGTCAACGCCAGATCCTCGGTGGGCTTGAATTCGTGGCCCACCACCGTGTGGTTGTGGCCGGTCGTCATGAGATCTTGGGCCGAGGCCGCGTAACGACGCATGGGTGAAACGTCAAAGTCTGTTTGGGCCAAGCCCATGTAGGTTTCTCGCGATTCTTCGTCGCTCGACATGGCCTTCCCACGCAAGATATGACGCCCGTTGGCCGACGTCCATTGCAACTTGGCGACGCGGTCGGCTTTGTCGAAGCCCGTGTTTCCACCGCCGTCGAGCACCTTGAACCCGTTGCTGGCGAGCTGCATCCACTCGAGGCTGTAGCCCCAAGCGCCCGATTGGCCTCCGACCGCCGTGTGGGTCTGTTGGTTGCCAAAACTCCCCGTTTCCATCCGCACACGCCCCGCGAACTCTTCATCGGGAATGGACGTGGAGACCATGTTCAGGGCGCCGCCTGCAGTTTGGGGGCCAAAGGCGATTTGGCTTCCTCCCTTGCGGACCTCCACACTTTCCATGCGTGCCATCGTGGGAAAGTAGTACGCCGAGGGGGCCGAGTAGGGCGCGGGCGCCATCAACACGCCGTCCTCCATCAAAGTGACACGCGCGGAACGGTCTGTGCCCGAGCCGCGCATGCCGATGTTGGGACGCAAGCCAAACCCGTCCTCCTCGACCAAATTCAATCCCGCCAAGGCATGCAGCGACTGCATCGGATTGGCGTAGGACATGTGGCGCAGCATCTTGGCCGAAAGGCGCTGCATCGACCCGGGAACTTCACTGGCGTCCCTGGACCCTGCCGCCAGCCCCACGCTGCCCACCTCGGCTTCAGGGAGCGCATGCCACAGCTGGGTCATCACATCAAGGCTGTCTTCAACACCCAATTGAGATGCGTCCTGACCGAGAGAAACGTACCACGTCAAAAACATGGTCGCAGCGAGGGAAATGCGAGAAATCATGGAGCTTCGGTGTGTGGAATCGTTCTAAATAACGCCCCAAAGGTAGACTCACCTTTTCTGCCCACCGCTCCCCCTTTTGGGGTAATTTAGAATCTTTCTAACTGAAAAACCGCACTCAATTCAACGGCTCAATGGCCGCGTTGCTCAGTCCAAAAATCCCGAAGCCGTCTGGGATGTTCCCTTGGATGCTTGCGGGCTCCGCAAAGGGGTTGCCCTGGGCGTTGAAGTAAGCCTCCACGCTTTTCAAATAATTGGCCAAATCGGCCGAGGGACGGACGACGCGAATGCGTTTGGGTTGTGTACCTCCCTCGTCCGGGTCCTCCACATCACCTGCGTACATCTCCAAGACGAGGTTGTTCAGGTCGATGTTGTTTTGGCCGTTGTCGGTCACCAACACACAACCGCAATTCCAGCTGTACTCGGCCCGGGGATCGGGGAAGGCCAAATCGCCCTCGGCGTACCACTTCCCGTCGTCCTCGGATCCTTCGAAGTAGGCCTCCAAGAAGACCATGTAGTCGTCCCTGACGCCCGGCCGGTTGGACAAGTCCAACGTGACTTGGTCGAAGTATTCCATGTCCCCCCACCCGTAATCGACGCTGTCGGCCAGGGGAGCGTACTCAAACCCGAAGGCGGGGCGCTCTGGCACCTCTTCTGTCAGCACCAAGGCCTCGAATTCCGGCGACGCGTCCACCTCCACCACCACAGGCCCCTCACCCAACGTCAAGGGCGCGTCCAATCCGATTGACATGAAGGTGTTCGCGTCCTGCATCCAGGGTTCCACGTCGTCCTCTGTCCAATGGGAGGAGTCGCCTGCGAACAGCGTTTGACCATCCTGCGAGACCTTGAGTGTGGCCCACTGCAGGGCCTGCGACCCCGCCGAGTCTAAAATCCCAGCAGAGCGGTAGATGGTGGCCTCCACGACGGTGTCGCCTGGGGCGAGGAACATGGTGAACGCCAAGCGCGGCTCGTGTTCTGGAAACTCGACTTCGTTCACGACGCCGTTGACCAGCTTGTCACAAGAAGTCAGCGTCAGCGCGCAGGCCGCCACGGCCCATGCTGTTCGGGTTAGAAATGGAAACGCCATGCGACAGAAGGGATGATGGGGAACAAACCGTACTCGCGGATCACGCGCGTGCCGTCAGGCTGGGTGTCCGCCAGTGCGAAGAAGGGATTCAGGTTGTTGTAAGCGTTGTATACGCTCCAAATCAAAGCGCGGTTGCCGTCGCTTCCGGGCTTCACCCGCGTCACGCTCACGTCGAGCCGGTGGTATGGGCTCATTCGGAACGCGTTGCGTTCGCTCGGCACTTCAAAGGAAGGTGTGTAGGGATAATTGCCGTAGGCGAGGCCCGTGAACACCGATTCGCTCAAGGTCACGGCCCGGCCCGTGCCGTACACCCACGTCGCCGAGGCGGACCACTCGGGGTTGAATTCCTGAGTGAGAACCACGCTCACGTCGTGGCGACGGTCGTAGGTGAAGGGGAACCACTCGCCGCTGTTCAAGTCGTCAAACTGCCGATTGCTCCAACTGAGCGTGTACCCGATCCAACCTGAGGTCTTGCCGACCTTCTTTTGGACCAACGCCTCCAAACCGTAGCTGTTGCCGATGCCTTGGGTGACTTGGTCCTCCCAGTTTCCGCTCAAATCGGACAAGAAACTCGCCCCTTCCTTGTAGCTGAGCAACCCGTCCATCTCCTTGTAGTATCCCTCCATACTGAGTTCAATTTGGCCGTCCATGACGGAGGTGGCCAGTCCGGCGGCCACTTGCCAGCTCTCTTGGGGCTGGATGCGCGCGGTGGAGGGCAACCACAAATCGGTGGGCAAGCTCAGTCCTTCGTTGGTAAGCAAGTTCACGAACTGCGCCATCTCGGCGTAGCTCGCTTTGAAGGCCCAACCCGGCGCCAATTTCCAATTGAGCGCGAAACGGCGCTGCAAGCTGGCGTAGGACGTGTCCTGCACCGACAGGCCAGAGAGGTGCAATCCCGCGTTCACCTTCAACCTGGGGGACAGTTCAAACTCGTCTTCGAGGTAGATGTACTGTTCTGTGCTTTTGACGTTGCCTTGGCCGATGAGGGTGTCCAACGGGTTCTCCTGCCCAAAGTCCAATTCCAACGCCAACGCGCCGGGCGAGAACAGGTGCCTCGTCACGTTGTAGCCGCCGCGCACAAAGTGTCGTGCGTTGGGCGCAAAGTCGATGTCGAATTTCGCCCCGTAGTCTTCGATGCCGGATTGGTAGAGCGACGCGAACCGAGACGTGGTGGTTTCGCCGTTTTCAGTCAATTCGTCGCGGAAATCCACCCCGGTGTTGAAGTTGTAGACGCTGTGCGTAGCGCTGGCGTTCAGGAACATCCGTGGGCCGATTTCACGGTTCCAGCGCAGCGCTTGGATTTGGTTGCGCCAGTCCAGGCCCAGATCGATGGTGGACCGTTCTCTGCCTCCGTCAAAATCGTACGTTTCTGTGCTCTCCACCCCGAAGTCGTCCTTGCCCGAGAACGCGCTGAAGTACACCCGGTCGCGGGGTCCGACGCGCCAATTCAATTTGGCGTTGAGGTCGTAGAAGTAGTATGCCGGGTTGGCGCTCACACTCGGATCTTTGCTCGTTGCTGCGGCGATGATGGGACGCAACAACAAGTCGAGGTAAGTCCGGCGGGCACTGAGCATGAAGCTGGCCTTGTCCTTCACAATCGGCCCTTCCAAGGTCAGCTTCGAGGCGATGACACTGATGTTGCCGTCCGCGTGAAACTCCCGCATGTTGCCGTCCTTCATGTTGATCTCCAAAATGGACGACAAACGCCCGCCGTAACGCGCGGGGAACCCGCCTTTGGTGATGCTCATGCTCTTGACCGCATCCGCGTTGAACACGCTGAAAAACCCAAACAGGTGGCTCACGTTGTACAACGGCACCCCATCCAACAGCATGAGGTTTTGGTCCGGAGACCCGCCACGGACGTAGAGTCCGCTGGTGCCTTCTCCCCCCGATTGCACCCCGGGAAGCAATTGAAGCGTCTTGAGCAAATCCACCTCGCCGCCGATGGCAGGCAAGGCCTTGATTTGGTCGATCGGAATTTCCATCCGCGACATCTGCACCTGCTCTTCAATGCGGTTCTGTTGCTCGCCCGTCACGACCGCCTCGCCCAACTCCAACCCTGCCGCCAACTCCACGTTGAACTTGACGTCCTCGGAGGTCAGGTCGACCTCAAACCGCTGCGGGGCGTAGCCGATGTAGTTGACGCGTACGTCGTACGTGGCGGCTGGTAGGGTCAAGGTGTAGAAGCCATAAACGTTGGACGCCACGCCCTGGCCCACAGACTCAGACCACACCGTGGCCCCTATGAGTGTTTCACCCGTGGCGGCGTCCGTGATGTACCCGCTCAGGGTGTGGTTGGTTTGGGCCCAGGTGCTCCCCAAAAAGAGCATCCACCACGCCAACCCCAGAAGATGTGCTTGCTTCATGCTGTGCAAAAGTGCACCAACCTTCGCGGAGTTGGCCCCAAAGAGGCCGTGTTAAAACTCCAAGGTGAAGGACAACCAAGGCACAGGAAAGCCCTCGCCGTCCTGGACGACCGCAGCCAAGCCACAATCCCAAAAAAACCAATCGCTACGCCTGAAGTAACTCCGAACACCCAAAGAAAGAATGCCCAAGTCGTCAGACAACGAGGGCCAAACAACATCATCGCCTGTGTAGATGGAGTTGAGGTAGGTCGAGGATTCTACAGGAGAATTGTACGGTGACTGCACCACCTTGCCGAACGCACTCTGCGTGACGAAGTAATTCTCCGTGATCAGCCAACGTCTCTTGGTCAGCGGGACCATTCCACTGACGTTCAAAATCAATGCCCGAGGATAACGACGGTATCGGCTCTCGGGAAAATAGAAGCCAGACCACCCACTCTCACCGCGGCGGGCTCCCGGGCTGTAGTATGTCTTCCAACCAGACCCAAATGCGGCATTCGTGCACCCCACACTGAAGGTGATGTTCTTGTTTTCGTCGCCCTGGGTCACGTTGATGAAGCCCAAGGCCAAGGGTGGCCGCAGTGCGGCAAAAAAATCGGCCGCACCAAGCCCCCCCAAGCCGACGCATGTCTTTTTTCCGACTTGCCATCGGGCCTTGGCGGTCAACCAAACACCAAAAAACCCAACCATGGCCCCAGCAGTGACCCTGTCCGACACGCTGTAACTCAACGAGTTCATTGCAACGTTGGTTTGATAGTGCCCCTGACCTTGTTTCGACTGGATCGCTGAAGATGCCAGAAAGTATCGATTGGATTGGTTGGAAGTGCCCGTGTACTCCACATTCCAAGCGCTTCCAAGCGCCCCAAGAGAATCCGAGATCGCAACAGTCTGGCAGGCCACAGGGGCCATGCCCGCCACATCCTGTCCCACAAGGAGCATCCAGCACGCCAACCCAGAAGATGTGCTTGCTTCATGCTGTGCAAAAGTGCACCAACCTTCGTGGAGTTGGACCCAGAGAGGCCGTGTTAAAACTCCAAGGTGAAGGAGAACCAAGGCACAGGAACGCCATAGCCATCTACAATGACTGCAGCCAAACCATAATCCCAGAGCCAACCGCTGCGCCTGCTGTAGCTTCGAACGCCCAGAGAAAGGATGCCAAGGTCGTCGTTGGAAGAGGGCCAAAAAACATCGCCTGTGTAGATGTAGTTCAAGTAATCGTTATCGCGCACCGATCCATAGTACGGTGACTCCACAACCTTGGCGAACGCATTTTGCGTGACGAAGTAATTCTCCGTAATCAGCCAGCGCCTCTCGGTCAACGGCACCATGCCACTGATGTTCAGCATCAATGCCCGAGGATAACGCTCGTACTCGCTCTCGGGATAATAATAGGTGGCCCATCCATTGTCTTCGCTGGTGGCTCCCGGGCTGTAGTAAGACCTGTAATCAGGCCTGAATGCCGTGTTGGTGCACCCCACATTGAAGGTGATGTTTTTGTTGTCGTCGCCCCGGGTCACATTGATGAAGGCCAAGGCCAAGGGTTTCTGCAGTTCGCCAAAAAAATCTGCCGCGCCGAGCATGCCCAAGCTGACACTGGTCTTCTCTCCAACTTTCCACCCGGCTTTGGCGGTCACTCCGACTCCCAAAAACCCAACCATCGCACCTGCCGTGAATTCGTCCGAGAATCCAAAACTCACGGAGTTCAGTGCCACGTTGGATTGGAAGTACCCCTCGCCTGCTTGAAGCTGATTGGCCGAGGGGGCAAAAAAGTACCGGGTGGCTTGGCTGCTTATCAAATTTTTGACCTCGCCCGATTCGTCCACTTCCATGACTTCAATCGCCATGTCAAGCACCAGGTACTTCGGGATCGACGTGGGGCCCAACCCCACCAAGTCCACGAGGATGTTTGATTCGTCCGCGTCCAAGAGTTGCCCAAACTTGAGGGTGCCGTCGTTCAAGGTGATTTTGACAAACTGGCCCTGAAACTTCTTAGATAAGGACGACGACGCGCTCTCCGCGGCAGAAGTGGTGGATTGGGCACGCAGCGTCAGCGGCGACCCCACAACACAGAGGGCGCCAATAAACATGGCCGAAAGGATGGCCGAACGTTGAAATGAGTGAAGCATGTGGTTAGGTTGAAGCGACAATGTACTAAAACACCCCAAATGTTGAAGTCGAGGCGCCTCCAGTCGCCCCGAGAGAATCCGAGTTCGCAACCGTTTGGCAGGCCACAGGGGCCATGCCCGCCACAACATGTCCCACAAGCAGGACGACTCGAAACAGCCCGCGCGAATTTGCTTGTTCTGTGGCTTTCATGGTGTCATGGGTTGGTCCTTGAGAAATCCAAGGCCATGGAGAACCATGGAATTGGGAACAACCATTCCAACGATTGCGAGTAACACACTGCAAGCCCATAGTCGAAGGTCAGCCCACTGCGCTCGCGATAGCTTCTGCATCCAAAAGACACCAAGGCTTCTTCCTTGCCTCCCGGAAAAGAGGCATCTCCGTCGAAAGTCCGCATGAGGTAATTCTCGGGAGATAAGTTTCTGTCGTTTTCTTCAGCAATGGCATGTCCAAACCACCTGTTGGTCAGGAGGTAATTCTCGGACAGCAGCCAAAAGCCAGGACGCACTTCCCAGATGCGAGACAAGTTGAACACCAGCATTCTGGCTTGGTGACTCCTAAACCTGAACTGTGGTCTGACCATGGTGCCGTAATCCCCCTCGTCAAGCATCCTGCGGGCTTCGTCTGTGGCTTCGTCGCTGTAATACGTCCGGTCTGACACCGCCATGAGTGCTTGATTCGTGAGGCCGAGGCCGAAGGACACGTGGTTCACGTCGTCCCCACGGGTGACGACCAGCCCGCACAACAACAGGCGTTTCATCCTCGGAGCTGGGAATTTGCCGAGCCCCATGGCCACAAGGCTGACCCGGGTGCCCTTTCCCATGTGCCAACTCGTTTTCAACCCAAACCCAGCGGCCCAGCGTCCCTCCATGCCCGTCACAGCCAACCTGTCCGTCACCCCCACGTGCACCACATTGTGGGCAACATTGGATTGAATGCGACCTTGACCTTGTTGGATCTGGAAGGCAGAGGGCGCGATGAAGTAGCGAGTGGATGCACCTTCTGGAATGCGTGGCGACTCGTCCATGTCCACCTTCCACGACAAGCCCACCGCATTCAGTGAATCCGCGTCGGCCGGGGTTTGGCAGACCACAGGGGCCATGCCCACCGTCAAACTCACGACAAGGAGGATGGCCTTGTGTGCGAATCCCTTCAGGATGTGAAAAAATGTCCTTTGGATGATCTTCTTCATGGCAACCACGTTCTGGAACAATGTACATCGACGAAATTTGGACATGGATTCATTGTCACAAATCGTGCTTGGTGCGGCGGTGGGAGAAGCGGTGCTGGGCAAGCGCCTAGGGAACCGGGCCATGGTCTGGGGAGCTGTGGCAGGAACCCTCCCTGACATGGATGTGCTGGGGCAGTATTTCCTGAACGAACTCGACAACTTGGCGTTTCACCGGGGCATCAGCCATTCCGTCTTGGCAAGTGTGTTGGGTGCTCTGGTGTTTGGTTGGGCAACACACCGCCTTTACCGCAGCCCCCATCACCGCCACTTGGCCATGATGGCCAAGGCCGCAGCTGCAGTCGTCATTGGATTTGTGGTCAATTTCCTCACTCAAATTTTTTCGCCAGGCGGCTGGCTTCCGGTGGCCTTATACGTCCCCCTGGCCACTTGGCTGTTGTGGCGGCATGGCCAGCGACGGTACTTCAGTGGACACTGGGTCCAGCCCGATGCCGACTTGAAAGGATGGGTACTCCTGTTTTTTTGGGGCTTCTTGACCCACATCGTGTTGGACTGCTTCACCACCTACGGCACCCAGGTTTTCGCCCCCTTCAGCGACCAACGGGTCGCATGGGGAACCATCTCTGTGGCCGATCCCTTGTACACGGCGCCTTTCTTGATCTGCCTTTTGGTGGCCTCGACATGCGCCAAACATGACCGACGTCGGGCAATGTGGAATGGGGTTGGATTGGGAATCAGCAGCCTCTACCTCGCGGTCACGGTGGTCAACCACACCCGGGTGACCCGAGTCATGGAGGAGGCCTTGGCTGAACAGGGTGAGGTCCACAACTCTTGTTTCATCACGCCGACCATCTTCAACAACGTCCTTTGGAACGCCGTGGTCGACAGAGAGGGTGATTTTCTGGTGGCGCAATACAGCCTGTTCGACGACGTCCCTGTCTCGTTTCACCCCGTTCCAAAAGGACACGACGTGCTTCACAACTTGGACACCGACCGGACCATTCAGGTGCTGCGCTGGTTCAGTGCTGGGTACTTCAACGCCCTTCGCAGAAACGACGGCTCCCTGCAAGTGAACGACTTGCGCTTTGGCACATTTTCAGGCAAGGCAACGGGCCCAGACGACTACATTTTCAGGTTCAGATTGACCGACCTGGGTCCCGACGAAGATTATGGCTTTGAGCAGGCCCAAGGCGGACCGCCCGACGACACCGCCGAGGACATGATGGTGCGGTTGTACGATCGGGCGAAGGGCTTGAAGGTCAAACCAGACTGAGGTCAAGGCGGGGCCATGTGCCCCGATGCCCTACCTTGAGGTCATGAGAATCAAATCGTTTGTCCCAAACCGCACGTTGGGCACAATCACGGCTGTTGCGATCATGGGTCTCACAGCAGGATTGTTGACGGGGTGTTTGCACATGAGGTCGACGAGCTACACAAGCCCTCAGAACCTGAGGCTCGACAGCCAGGCTTACCCCATCGTGCATCACAAGATCACGGAGGAAATCTACCATTTGAAGGGCTTGACGGTGACCTCAGATGGGAGCACGATTTCTGGGGAGGCACAACCCCTTGGTCGGGGTCATCAGACGTATCGAAAGGCCAATTCGCTCAATGGCGACCTCTACAAATTCAATGCCTTCAAGGAAAAACCCCTCGACGAAGTCCATTTCTACGTCGATGCCTGGAACCTGGAAGATGGGGGGCTTTCATTTTCCGCAGCAGACATCCAACGCGTCGACGTCCACGACCTCGCCGTGGGCCGCGTAATCGCCAGCTACACCAGTGCAGCCTTGGCCACCGCTGGTGTGGTGACGCTCATTGTGTTCGCGTTGAAATCTTCCTGTCCTTTTGTGTACACCATGGACGGAGATGTCGCGGCGTTTCGCGGGGAAATGTTCGGCGGGGCCATCGCGCCCAACCTGGCCAGACACGACTTTATGCCCTTGCCAGGCTTCCAACCTCAGGGCGACGTCTACACGTTGAAGATCACCAACGAACTTCAAGAAATTCAATTCACCGATGTGGCCCAATTGAACGCCGTCACTCACGACCGTGAAGCCCAGGTTTTGATGGACCAGCATGGCCACCCCTTCGTGTTGTCGAACCCCTTGGCTCCCGTGCACGCCACCACCGACTTGGGTACGGATGTGCGGTCAGAATTGAAAGACCTCGACCAACGTTGGTTTCAATTCTTGGACGAGATGGAGGGACAACCCGCCTACGCAAGCTTGGACATGACCTTCGAGGCCGACCGTCCAGCCAACCAAGCGAGGCTCATGCTCGACCTCAAAAACACGATGTGGATGGACCATTCGTTCGAGCGTTTTTGTGCCCGTTTCGGGGACAAGTACGAGGCGTTTGCCCGCCGTCAGCAACGTCGTGGCGCCGAAGAAAAAGAACAATGGATGGACGGCGAAGGCATGACCTTGGCCGTCAAGGTGGAGCGCCATGGAAACTGGGAGCTGGTGGACCGCATCAACATGGTGGGCCCCTTGGCGTCGAGAAGCGTGGTGGTGCCCATTCCTGGTCAGGTTCAGCCTGGTGAACAACTCCGCGTTCGACTCGAGTGTGGGTATCATTTTTGGGAAGTCGACCAAGCCGCCATGGACTTTTCCGAGGACGGGCCCATTCTCGTAGAAGACCTGCCTTTGATGGAAGCGCATGACGAGTCCGGACATGACGTTCGCGCCTCGCTGCTGGACTTGGACGGCAACGTGATGTCCCAATTGTTCACTGGGGCAGAGGCCACGCTTCGATTTGACGCCACGTCACTCGACCCCAAGCCCCACGAAGACGTGACGGTCTTCCTGCACACGCACGGCCACTACGAATACGTGCGCGACTACTCGGGCAAGCCCAACCTCGCAGAACTCAAATCGTTCCGAGCCCCTGGCACGTTTGCGGATTGGTCCAAGGCGCGACTGGAGAGTCACATGGCCATCCACCCCTGACCCATGGTCCACTCCACCCCAATTCAAACCACCCAGCAGGAAATCTGCCTGGACGACATCCGTTCCGACAAGCGCCAACTGCCCGTGACGGGCCGCGCCAAGAAGCGTCTTCACCGCCGTCGCTTGCTGAAAAATGCCTGGATTGTGGTCCAGCTTTACAAGTGGCCTTGGCGCATTTTGCGCGTGCTCAACCAACTTCGTCTCCGACGGAACGCCCTGGCGGGTGCAGCCAACGTGCACAAGCTGGTCTGCGTGGAGGGCCAACACCTTTGGCGCCTTCATCTCCCTCCTTGGGAATCCCCCAAGTTCGATCGGTTTGTGCACAGCGAATTGCAACGCATTCAAGCCCACGACAGCCATGCCGATCGTTTGGCCTTGGCGCATTTGGCCATTACGAAAAAGTGTCCTCTGCGCTGCGAGCACTGCTTTGAATGGGACAACCTCAACAAGCCTGAAGCGCTCACCACTTCGGACATCGACACCATGGTCGACAACCTCTTGTCTGTGGGCACCGCAAACATTGCCTTCTCTGGGGGCGAGCCGATGTTGCGCGTTCATGAGATTGTCAACACGGTGCGGCGTTGCCGAGACGAGTCCCAGTTTTGGGTGTTGACCTCAGGGTTCAATTTCACCGCGGCGCATGCGAAAAGCCTCAAAGAGGCGGGTCTGATGGGGGTGGTGGTGAGCATCGACGACCTCTCGCCTGACAAGCATGACGCGTTCCGAGGCAAACCCGGGTCGTTCAAAGATGCCCTCGAGGCCGTCAAGCATGCCATGGACCAGGGGCTTGTCACGGCCATTTCAACTTGCGTCACGCGGGACAAGGCCAACTTACAATACTTGCGTGCTTTCATGGACTTTGCCAAGGACCTCGGTGTGGGGTTTGTCCAATTGCTGGAGCCCAAGCCCGTGGGTCACTACGCGCTCCAAGATGTCCTGTTGCGAGAACCCGAGCTCCGTGCCATGGAGGAGTGCTTCCTGAGCTGCAACGCCGACGACGCTTACCGCGAGCACCCTATTGTGATCTACCACGGGTATTACCAACGCCGGGTGGGATGCCTTGCCGCCGGCAACCTCGGGGTGTACGTCGACACCAACGGCGACTTCATGAGTTGTCCCTTTTGCCACAAAAAAAACGGAAGCCTTCTGTCCTCGGATTTCGAGCAGAGCTTGAACGACTTGGAGGCCATGGGGTGCGACAGCTACGGTCAATTTGGCCTGTCGTAACTTCAATTTGTGAAGATTCGGTCAACATGCGTGATGTGGCTGTGGGCATGGACGTGCACAGCCGTGTGGGCCCAAGATGCCGTTTGGCTCCGTGCCCAAGGCACGCAGATTCAGAACGGCCTGGGTCAAGAAGTGCTGTTGAGGGGCATGGGGCTCGGCGGATGGATGGGGCAAGAAGGCTATATGTTGCAAACCCAGGCCTTCGCCAACCCACAGCATGAAATCAAGGCCGCGGTTGAATCCCTCATTGGGGCGGAGGCGACGCAAGCGTTCTACGAGGCGTGGCTGCACAACCACGTGCGAGAAGCGGACATCGATTCCTTGCACGCTTGGGGGTTCAATTCTGTGAGGGTGCCCCTTCACTACAACCTCTTCACGCTGCCCATTGAAGAGGAGCCCGTTCCTGGAGAACACACCTGGCTCGACCTCGGGTTTGACCTGACCGACAGCCTTGTGGCGTGGTGCAAGGAACGGTCGATGTACGTGGTGCTGGATTTGCACGCGGCCCCCGGGGGGCAGGGATACGACGCCGCCATTTCAGATTACGATTCGTCCAAACCGTCCTTGTGGGAGAGTGCGGCCAACCGGAACAAAATGGCGTCCCTCTGGAAGAGGGTTGCCGCACACTACGCCGACGAGCCCTGGGTGGCCGGCTACGACGTGCTCAACGAGCCCAATTGGAACTTGCCGGGAGGCACAGCCCTTCGCGACCTCTACGAGCAGTGCACCGACAGCATCCGGGAAGTGGACACCGAGCATTTGCTGTTTTTTGAAGGGAACTGGTTC
>MDTB01215753.1_pt1 | contig 25433 bp, 25 predicted proteins | sample 811161 | NCBI WGS metagenome assembly MDTB01 (sample SAMN05326650, study PRJNA326480) | marine metagenome | isolation source: seawater | place: Mediterranean Sea | collected 2009
AAAGAATAGATGTTAAAGGAAAAATAATTACAGTAACAAAGGATTCTGGTTCTAAAAATAACTCTCCTTTCAATAACTTTTTTGATCCTTTTAATGATCCATTTGACAATTTTTTTGACACGAGTAATGATGAATTTTATGAAGTAGAGGCTGATGCATTTCTAAGTTTAAATACAGATAAAAAAAATGTTTATGTTGGAGAGGGTTTTAATACAACATTAGCCTTTTACGTATCAGAAAATAATGTAGCAGACATGAGATTTTATGAGTTAGGAAGGCAGTTAACTGATATTCTAAAGAAAATCAAACCAGGTAATTGTTGGGAGGAAAATTTCAATATTGAAAATGTCAATAGTATACCTGTAACCATTAATAATAAAAGATATAATCAGTACAAGATTTTTCAAGCAACTTACTATCCTTTCAATAATGAAGATATTAATTTTCCCAGTTTAGAACTTGAACTAATAAAATATAAAGTATCAAAAAGACCATCATTTTTTGGTAGAAACAAAATGGAAGATTATGAGAAGTTTTTTTCAAAGCCAATAAAGGTAAATGTTCAGGATCTTCCTAATCACCCTCTCAAAGATAATGTAGTTGTAGGTAACTTCACACTCAAAGAAAGCATAGACTCAAAAAGTATAGAGACCGGTAACAGCTTTAATTACGAATTTGAAATTATAGGAGAAGGAAATATATCAGCAATCAATGAACCAGAAATTAATTTAAATAATATAGAACTTTACTCTCCCAATTCTGAACAAATAATCAAGAAAGAGGGAGGAAAGGTATTTGGGTCAAAAAAATATAGTTACTATGGTATACCCTATGAAGCTGGTAATTATGACTTCTCTAAAAATGTTAATTGGATTTTTTTTAATAGCCAATCTAAAAATTATGATACCCTTAGTTCTGAGATAACAATTAACGCATTTGGGGAAATGAAGAAGGGTAGAATTATGAATATAGAATCTGATACATATATTGATTTTATTAAAAATCAATCAAATGTACTAAAGGAGAATAAAAAACACTTTTTTAATAGTAAATTTCTAAGTTTTATTATAATTACATTAGTGGTTACAACATCAATACTTGTAATAATTAGGAAAAATGGGTAATACATTCGGAAAGGTTTTTAGAATTTCTACATACGGAGAGTCACATGGAAAATCAATAGGAGTCATTATTGATGGATGTCCTCCAGGTATAAAGGTTGATAAAAAACATATCCAAGATGAGTTAGAAAGAAGAAAACCTGGTCAATCAAAAATCACAACTCCAAGAAAAGAAGACGATTCGGTAGAAATTTTATCAGGAATATTTCAGGATAAAACTACTGGTGCTCCTATCAGCTTACAAATCAAGAATAAAGATCAAAAGAGCAGTGACTACAATCATATATCTGATACTTTCAGACCCTCTCATGCTGATTACACATACTTTAAAAAATATGGGAATAGAGATCACAGAGGTGGTGGTAGGAGCTCAGCAAGAGAAACAGCAAATTGGGTAGCTGCTGGTGCTATTGCAAAACAGATTTTAAAGAATTTAGATATAAAGATTAATGCTTATGTTTCTCAAGTGGGAAATATTAAATTAACAAAACATTATTCTGATCTTGATTTCAAAAATATCGAGAAAAATATAGTAAGGTGTCCAGATAATGAATACGCAAAAAAGTTTATTGATTTAATAGACAAGACAAGAAAAAATCTTGACACAGTTGGTGGAATTATCACCTGCGTTGTTCAGAGATGTCCTGTTGGAATTGGAGAGCCAATTTTTAATAAACTTCATGCTGAACTTGGTAGAGCTATGCTTTCAGTCAATGCAGTTAAAGGATTTGAATACGGGAGCGGTTTTCATGGCTCATCAATGAATGGTTCTGAGCATAACGATGAGTTTAATATTTCTAAAAAAGGTAAAGTTAAAACTAAATCTAATTTTTCAGGGGGAATACAAGGAGGTATAAGTAATGGAGAAGACATATATTTTAATGTTGCATTTAAACCTGTATCTACTATCATGAAGGATCAAAACAGTGTTGATTCAAAAAATAAGGTTGTAACTTTGAAGGGTAAAGGAAGACATGATCCTTGTGTAGTACCTAGAGCAGTACCGATTGTAGAAAGCATGGCTGCTAATGTGATTGTTGATCTTTATTTACAGAGTATAAGCTAAAATATGCCACTTCATAATAAAATAATTTCTGGTTTAATATTAGGTCTTCTTTTAGGTATTACATCCGTATTTATTGGGATTGGCAATTATATAACAGACTGGGTGATGCCTTTTGGAACAATCTTTGTTAAGATGCTAAAGCTAGTTGCTGTCCCTTTGATTTTTGTTTCTTTAGTATCTGGTATTTCAAATTTAAGAGATACATCAAAACTTTCTAGAATAGGAGGAAAAACATTTGGCATTTATGTTCTTACAACAATATCTGCAATAGTTCTTGCATTAATATTAGCTAATACCCTTGAGCCTGGAGAGTATTTTCCTGAAGAAAAAACAACAGAACTTAAAGAAAAATATGCATCTGATGCAAATATGAAAATTACAAGTGCAAAAGATGTCGAAGATTCAGGTCCACTACAGATGATGATTGATGTAGTTCCTGACAACTTTTTCTATTCAGCAAGTAACAATAAAAATATGCTTCAAATAATATTTTTCTCTGTGTTATTTGGTATCGCATTAGTATTATCATCAAAGAAAAAATCCGATCCAATAAAGAAAGCATTTGATGGGCTCAATGAAATAATAATTAAAATAGTTGAAATTATTATGGAATATGCACCAATTGGTGTTTTTGCGTTACTTGCTGGTTTAATTGTAGATCTAGCTGGAGATGATCCAAATAATATAATTACAACGCTAAAACCTCTTCTCTACTATGCAATCACTGTACTAATAGGACTTTCATTTATGATTTTAGTTTTTTATCCTTTAATCATCTACTTTGTGGCAGGAGTCAATTTTAAAAATTTCTTTAAAGCAATTTTCCCTGCTCAAATGTTAGCTTTTTCTACCAGTTCAAGTGCAGCTACATTACCCGTTACCATGAAAAGAGTTGAAAAAAACTTAAATGTATCAGACGAAGTAACAAGTTTTGTTTGTCCTCTAGGAGCAACAATAAATATGGACGGAACAAGTATTCACCAAGCAATATCAGCCGTATTTATTGCTCAAGCTTTTGGACAAGACTTAACCCTTGCAGATCAAATGGTTATAGTTTTAACAGCTACTCTCTCATCAATTGGTGCTGCAGCAGTTCCAGGAGCCGGTCTTATTATGTTGGTCATAGTGCTTGGAGCAATTGGCATAGACCCTCAAGGTCTTGCTCTTATAATTGCAATTGATAGGCCTCTTGATATGTGTAGAACAATAGTAAATGTAACTGGTGATGCAACTGTTGCAAGTGTTGTTGCGTGTACTGAAGGTGAGGAAATTAAATATTTAGATAATGAATAGTGTGAATATATATATTGAAGCAAACCCAAATCCAAAATCTCTGAAGTTTGTAACGGATAGAATGCTTTTACAAAATAACGAGATAAAAGATTATCCAGATCCCAAAAGTGCAGTTGAGTCTCCGATTGCTCTCGCCTTATTTGAATTTAAATATATTGAAAGGGTATTTATAATGAGTAATTTTATTACAATAACCAAAAATGATCTTGTAGATTGGGAAGATGTTAAACTTGAGCTAAAGAATTTTATTAAAAAATTCATTGAGGAAGATGGAAAAATTATTAACCCTCAGTCAAGTAACAAAAAGGAAGAAAAATCACTTAAGGATATTGACAAAAAAATCATTCAAATTCTTGAAGAGTATATTAAACCAGCTGTTGAGCAGGACGGTGGAGCAATTCAATTTGAGTCTTTTGAGAAAGGAACTGTAAAGGTTTCCCTTCAAGGAGCTTGTAGTGGGTGTCCATCATCTATGATAACGTTAAAATCAGGTATAGAAAAATTATTAAAGAGATTTATCCCAGAAGTTGAAGAGGTAGTTGCAGAGGGAGTTTAGACTAAATTTTAACATACCAACCAGTTGATCCATCCGGATTATCTTTCAGTTCAATTCCATGATCAATTAATTCATTCCTAATATTATCAGATAATCTAAAATCTTTTTTAGTTCTAGCTAAATTTCTATGATTAATTTTGACGAGAATATAGTCTTCTGTGATACCCCTTGACTTAAGTAATAAATTGTTTAAACTTTTAAGAAAATTTGATCTTTTCTCTTGAAATAAACCAAAAATACCACCGTACAAAACAAAAAAATCATCAAACTTCTCAGAAAAAAATTTTATTTCAGGAGTCACCTTTTTATTTACGGCCAATAAATTAAATTTCTTAACTAATTCAAAAATTACTGAAAGGGCAGCCGGAGTATTAAAATCATTATTAATATGTGCATTGATCTCCTTTTTCTTATTTTGAAAATAATCCTCATAGCTATTAATAGGATTTGAAACAATTTGAGAATCATTAATTTCGGAGCTAAGCTTGAGTGAGGAATAGATTTTTAATAAATTATTTATTGTCTGATTTAAAATTTTGTCATTAAAGTTCAATATTGATCTGTAATGAACACTAAGAATTAAAAACTTAAATATTTCAGCATTATTTTCCTTAATAAAATCTCTTGCCTTTACAATGTTTCCAAGAGATTTAGACATTTTCTGATTGCCAAAGTTTATTAGGTTATTGTGGATCCAAAAATTTGCAAATCGATTAGAAAAGTTTGATTCAGATTGAGCAATTTCATTTTCATGATGAGGAAATAACAGATCAACTCCACCTCCATGTATATCAATTTTAGGTCCTAATATTTTACTAGACATAGCCGAACACTCAATATGCCAACCCGGCCTACCAATACCCCAAGGTGAATCCCATCCTGGCTCGTTCTCCTTTGATGGTTTCCATAATACAAAATCCATCGGATTCTTTTTATTCTTATTGACTTCTACCCTGTGACCTGCATAGAGATCCACTGGCTTTTTTCCAGAAAGTTTTCCATAATCGCTAAACTTATCAATAGAAAAGAAAACACTACCATCTGATTCATAAGCAGATTTTTTTTTAATTAAATCCTTAATAAACCTAATTATATCATCTATATGTTCAGTGCACTTCGGTGTTTGAGTTGGAAAATTAATTTTTAAAGATTTATAGTCTTTCTTAAATTCATCTATATATTGCTCTGATATCTCTTTTGTAGATTTATTTTCTTTATTTGATCGATTAATTATTTTATCATCTATATCTGTATAATTATATACATAATCAACACTGTATCCTAAATGTTCAAGCCAATTTCTTAAAAAATTAAAAAAGATAGGGCCTCTAAAATTTCCAACATGAAGTAGATCGTAGACGGTTGGCCCACAAACATACATTAAAACCTTATTCTTATTAATTGACTTAAAAGTTTGTTTCTTTTTACCTAACGAATTAAAAATTTTAAGATTTTGCTTTTTCAAGTATATAGATTTGTTTTACAAAGTTTGACTTCTTTCTAAAAAAAGTTATGTTTGCATACAAAATTAAATGGAAGCGGGGACATTTGTCCCCATTTTTTTTGAAAAATATTATGGACACAAGAATACTTATACAATCATTTACAGAGTTTGCTAAACAAAAAAATGTGGACAGGCCCACAATGATAAGAATATTACAAGATGTTTTTAGGGCTATGATAAAAAAGAAATTTGAAAATGATGAAAATTTTGATATTGTAATAAATGCTGATAAAGGTGATTTAGAAATAATGAGATTTAGAGAAATAGTTGACGATAACTCGGAGGACATTTGGGATTTTGATAAAATAAAGCTAACTGATGCAAAAAAAATTGAAGAAGACTTCGAGGTTGGTGATGAAGTTGCAGAGGAGATTAAAATAGAGGATTTTGGGAGGAGAGCTGTAATTCTTGCAAAACAAACCCTAATTCAAAGAGTTAAAGATTTAGAAAAAGAAATTATAATAAATAAATATGAAGATTTAGTAGGAGAGGTTATAACTGGTGAAATATATCAAACTTTAAGTAGAGAAGTCCTACTTGTAGATAACGAAGGTAATGAAATATCATTACCGAGATCTGAACAAATCCATAAAGACAGATACAGAAAAGGTGATACTCTTAGAGGAGTAGTGACTAGTGTAGAGATGTTTAGAGGAAATCCAAAAATAACATTATCAAGAACCAATCCGAATTTTCTTATTAAACTTTTTGAAAATGAAGTTCCAGAAATTTCTGATGGTTTAATAACAATAAAAAAAGCTGTTAGAGAACCAGGAGAAAGAGCAAAAATTTGCGTTGAATCTTATGACGATAGAATTGATCCTGTAGGAGCATGTGTTGGGATGAATGGCTCAAGAATACACTCAATTGTGCGTGAACTTCAAAACGAGAACATTGATGTAATAAATTTCACAGATAATCATGAATTATATATTTCTAGAGCATTAAGTCCAGCAAAAATCTCTAGTATGAATGTTGATAATGAAGAGCAGAGAGTGTCTGTATACCTCAAACCTGATCAAGTTTCCTTAGCAATTGGTAAAGGAGGTCAAAATATAAAGTTAGCCAGTAGGCTGTTAGAAATGGAAATAGATGTCTTCAGAGAAATAGATGAATCACAAGAGGAAGATGTTGATTTAGATGAATTTTCAGATGAAATTGAAAGTTGGATAATTGATGAGCTTAAAAGGATAGGGCTTGATACAGCTAAATCTGTTTTGAATTTAGAAAAAAAAGAACTTATTAAACGATCTGACCTTGAAGATAATACTGTTGAGGAATTAATCAATACACTTAAAAAAGAGTTCGAATAAATTATTATATGTCAAAACAAATTAGATTAGGGCAGGTTGCAAGAAAATTAAATGTAGGAAGAAATACTATTATTGAATTTCTTAATAGCAAGGGTTACGAGATAGACTCAAATCCCAATACTAAAATAAATGAAGAAATTTTTACAATACTTGAGAATGCTTTTGAAGACTCTGCTGTTGAAAAAAAAGTTGCTTCTAATATCAAAATTGGTATTGAAGAAAAAAATGCTTTTACAGAAAATAAGGATATAAGAAATAAAATAGATATTAAGCAAAAACCAAAAGAAGAGGAAAAAAAGGTTGATAATGAAAATAAGGAAAAAAAGGTTGATAAAAATAAAATTAAAATAATTAAAAAAATTAATCTTGAAGAAAAACCAAAAAGAGTAGCTTCATCAGATCAATCAAAAAAGAAAAGAAGGCCAAGAAAAAGAATAATTTCTAAAAAAAACAACAATGAGAAAAAAATAACACATGAAGACCAAGAAAAGAAAAATAAGGAAATTCAAAACCAAATAAAGTCAACACTTGCTAAATTAAGTGGGACAAAAGATACCGACACAAAGAGATCAAAATATAGAAAAGAAAAAAGATCACAACATGCTGAGGCAGTCGAAGAAGAAAAAATAAAACTAGAAGAAGAGTCTAAAATATTAAAAGTAACTGAATTTATTTCTGCTAATGATATTGCAAAACTAATGGATGTAAATGTAAATGATGTTATATCAAAGTATTTAGAAATAGGAATGTTTGTATCAATCAATCAACGGTTAGATGCTGAAACTATAACAATCATTGCTGAAGAGTTTGGGTATAAAGTTGAATTTACCACATCTGAGAGTGAAGAAATTATAGTTGTTGAAGATCCAGATATTGAGGAAGATTTGAAAGGTAGGGCTCCTATAGTTACAATTATGGGTCATGTTGATCATGGAAAAACATCTCTTTTAGATTACATAAGAGAATCAAGAGTAACAGAAGGTGAAGCTGGTGGTATAACGCAACATATAGGAGCTTATGATGTTGAAACTAAAAATGGCTAGAAAATTGCATTTCTTGATACTCCAGGACATGAAGCTTTTACTGCTATGAGAGCTAGAGGAGCTAAAATAACTGACTTAGTTATAATTGTAATTGCAGCAGATTCTAAGGTAATGCCACAAACAAAAGAGGCTATAAACCATAGTAAAGTTGCAGAAGTTCCAATAGTTTTTGCAATCAATAAAATTGATACACCAAATGCTAATGTTAACAAGGTCAAAGAGGACCTTTCAAAAAATGATATACTAGTTGAAGATTGGGGAGGAAAGTATCAATGCCAAGAAGTATCTGCTAAAACAGGTGAAGGTATTGATGAATTACTAGAAAAAGTTTTATTAGAAGCAGAACTGCTTGAATTGAAAGCCAATCCAGATAAAAAAGCAGTTGGAACAGTAATTGAATCAGAATTAGATAAAGGAAGAGGATATCTTACTACAATGATGGTTCAAGGAGGAACCTTAAATATTGGAGACATTGTCTTAGCTGGTTCTCAATATGGAAAAGTAAAAGCCTTATTCGATCATAGGGGCATTGAAAAAAAAACTGTAGGTCCTGCTACGCCAATTCTTATGCTTGGGCTAAACGGTGCGCCACAAGCAGGTGACAAATTTAATATTTTTGATACAGATAAAGAGGCACGAGATATAGCAACAAAAAGAGAACAATTGATAAGAGAACAAAAGCTTAGAACAAAAAAACATGTTACTTTAGACGAAATTGGAAGAAGGCTTGCTCTGGGTAACTTTAAGGAACTTAATATAATCTTAAAGGGTGATGTTGATGGATCAATTGAAGCATTATCTGATTCTATGGAAAAACTTTCTTCGGAGGAAATATCAGTTAATATAATTCACAGAGGGGTTGGGCAAATAACAGAATCTGATGTACTTCTAGCTTCAGCCTCAGATGCGATTATTATTGGTTTTCAAGTTAGGCCCTCACAAAGTGCAAGATCATTAGCAGAGAAAGAAGGAATTGATATCAGAATGTATTCTATTATATATGAAGCTATTAATGAGGTAAAGAGTGCTATGGAAGGGATGCTTGAACCAACTGAAGAAGAGACAGTAGCTGGTAATGTTGAGGTAAGAGAAATATATAAAATATCAAAAATAGGGACAATAGCTGGTTGTTATGTTTCTAATGGAAATATTTTAAGAAATAATAAAATAAGATTAATAAGGGAAGGCATTGTCGTTTTCACAGGTAGAATTAAACAACTTAAAAGATTTAAGGATGATGTGAATGAGGTTAAAAATGGTTATGAATGCGGTTTAAGTATTACTGATTTTAATGACATTAAAGTGGGTGACGTCATAGAATCATTTGAAATTAAAGAAATTAAAAGAAAACTTTAAATTTGTATTATGGCAAAAATTAAAACAAAATATTCTTTAAAAGAATTAAAAAAATTTGAAAAACTAATTCAAGACAAAATGAATAATGCACAAGATGAATTAGAGTTTATAAAGGAATCACTAGTAAGAAAAAACTTGTCGGGAACTGATTCAACTCAAGGTGCGCTTAAAACACTAGAAGATGGAGCAGATACAATGGAAAAGGAAAGTTTGAGTCAACTTGCTGGAAGACAGCAAAAATTTATTATTAATCTTGAAAAGGCATTAATCAGAATTAAAAATGGAACTTACGGAATTTGTAAAGACTCAGGGAAATTAATTGACAAAAAAAGGTTAATGGCTGTTCCACACGCAACACAATCTATTGAAGCTAAATTAAAAAAGAGACAAATTTGAGTTATCTTGAAACAGCTATTGAATCTCTTATTTTTTGCTCATCAAAACCACTAAAGATTGAGGAGATAATTAAGGTTTTTGATGAGGTCAAAAATAATAATGTTAAACATGATAAATTAAAAATTAAAAGGATTCTTTCTACTATTATTGAAAAATATAAAAAAGATAATAGTCCTTTTGAAGTAGTTGAATCAGGTGGAGGATTTCAGTTTCTAACAAAAGAAAGTTTTTCAGATTTAAATGAAATATTGTTAAAGCAAAGATCAAAAAGAAGACTTTCATCATCATCACTAGAAACTTTATCAATTATTGCGTATAAACAACCTGTTACAAAATCAGAAATTGAAGAAATAAGGGGAGTTAATTGTGATTATACCATACAAAAACTTCTTGATAAGGATCTGATCTCTATAAATGGAAAATCTGAAAGAATAGGGAGACCATTAATATATGTAACTAGTGAAAAGTTCATGGATTATTTTGGAATAAATAATTTAGATCAACTACCAACAATAAAAGATTTTAGAGAAGAGGAAAATTCAATAGGCAATAATGAAGATGCCTAAATCTACAGATGTTAGATTAAATAAATTTATTTCCAGTTCAGGAATTTGTTCAAGAAGAGAGGCAGATAAGCTTATTGAAAAAGGTTTGGTTTTTATAAATGGGAAAAAATGTGACAAACTTGGAAAAAAAATAAGTATCAAAGACAAAATTGAGGTCAGAGGAAAAGAAATTAGCCCTGAAAAAAAAATATATATTCTTTTAAATAAACCTAAAGATTTTATTACTTCTCAAAAAGATGAAAATAATAGAAAAACAGTATTTGAACTATTAAAAGGAATAAAAGAAAGAGTATTTTATGTTGGAAGACTTGATAGAAATACAACCGGTCTTTTACTGTTTACAAATGATGGTGAATTATCAAAAAGATTAACACACCCTTCTCACAAAGTTAAAAAAATATATTCAGTTACACTTGACAAAGAAGTGCACGAGATAGATATTAAAAAAATAAAAGAAGGATTAAATATTGATAATGAAAAAATAATTGTAGATAAAATAATAAAACTCGAACAAAAAAAAGAAGTTGGGATTGAAATTCATATTGGAAAAAACCGAATAGTCAGAAAAATATTTGAATCTCTAGGTTATAAAGTTAAAAAGCTAGATAGAGTTCTTTTTGGAAACTTAACTAAAAAAAAATTACCTCGAGGCAAATGGAGAAGGTTAAATAATAGTGAAATACAGATGCTAAAAAAAATAAAATAGTGTAATAAAAAAGGAAAAGTTTCAGTTCAATAAAGAGCTAAAAATTAAAATTTAAAAAGTTATATATTAACAGATTTAGAAAATATTCTTAATATAATTATACCAATTATAATGAGACTTATACCTATCAATCCAGGAGTATCAAGAACTTGGTCATATCTAAGATATCCAATTAGTGCAATAAGAAATATTCCCATACCACTCCATATTGCATAAGTTATACCTAAAGACATCTCCCTCATAGTCAATGACATAAAAAAAAATGCAAGAGAATAACCAATAATTACAATAATTGAAGGTATTATTTTAGAAAAATTTTCACTTTCCTTCAAAGCACTAGTAGCAATTACTTCAGTTAGAATAGCGATTAAAAGGTAAAACCATTTCATTTGAAAGTGGTGCTGGGCGGACTCGAACCACCGACTCACGGATTTTCAGTCCGATGCTCTACCACCTGAGCTACAGCACCTGATAAATCAATTGCAAACCTAAATAAATAAACATATCTACCAAAATTATTATTTTTGAAATTATCACGTATTAAATAGCTATATATAAAAGTAAATGCTTTTCGAATTTAATAATTTATCTCCCAATTCAAGGTGTTGGGTCTTCATAACTAGAAATGAAATAAGTAATTCTATACTTAAAAATTTAAAAATAGGATTAAATCATATATGTGAAAATTGGACCTCTCATGGAAAAGCGATTAAATCAAGTTATAAAATAGAACAAAAACATTTTATAATACTTTTTGCTGAGGAGAATGATATGAGTGGTTGCTCTATCGACTCATCAAATAGAGAATTATTAAAACTACTCAATGCTCTTAATATAGGTTTAGCTCCTAACTCTAAAATAGGTATATTTAAAGATGCACATATTTACTTTTACAATAAAGAAGAAATTATTGATTTGATTAATAAAAATAAATTTTCTTTGTCTAATTATATGATTAATACAACCATAAGAAATAAAAAAGAGTATTTAAATGCATGGAAATTAATGTTGAAAGATTCTTGGCTCAAAAACTTTATTAAATGAAAACAAAAAATATTTTTTTATTTGTTATAGTATCAATTTTTTTAGAATCATGTATTAATAAAAGATCTGCATTAAAAAGTTTTAACAATGCTGAATATGATAATGCAGCAAAAAAGTTTGAAAAGGTTATAAAAGAGAATGACCCAAAAACGAATTTTTTAATAGCTGAATCATATAGAAAATCTAATCAAATAGATGAATCAGAAAAGTATTATCTGAAAAGTATTGAACAAGGTTTAAACAATGAAATAGCTTATTATTACTTAATACTATCCCTGAAAGCAAACAATAAATATAATACTGCAGATTCAATCGCAAAAAAATATATACTTGCAGGACAAAATGAAGATATAATTAAATTGGTAAAAAATGAATCAATTTATATTTCAAATCTCAAAAAATATCCAGATACAAGTTTTTATAAAGTAAAAAACCTGCAAGCTATTAACACAAGTTACGCTGATTATGCTCCATCTTATTCTAATGGTAAATTGTATTTTGTTTCCAACAGATTGACAGAAAAAATTTATAAAGGAACAGGTACCCCATTTACTGATTTATTCGAAGTGGTAACAAAAGGAGCGAATATTGAATTAGGTAGCTTAAAAAAGCTTGATGAAAACATTAATAATGAACAAGTAAATGAGGGATCTATTACATTTTCTGAAGATGGTACTTATATGATTTTTGCAAAAGGAAATGATGGAAAAAGTTCTGGAAGAAACAATGTGGATCTTTATTTTTCAAGATATAGAAGAGGCGGATGGACAAATCCTAGGTTACTTAATGTAAATACTAGCAGAAGTTGGGACTCCACTCCTTTTCTGACAAAAGATGGCAAAACTATTTATTTTGCATCAAATAGAGATAAAGGCTTTGGTGGAACAGATATTTATAAAGCTAATCTTAACAGAAGAGGTAGATGGATAAATATTCAAAATCTTGGACCTGAAGTAAATACTCCTGGAAATGAAGTTTTTCCCTCAGTAACTGATGATGGTAGATTATACTTTTCATCTGACAGTCATGAAGGTTTTGGAGGTTTAGATATTTTCGTAGCCACAAGAGTTGCTGGAGAAATTAAAATATCAAATCCAGGTAAACCATTGAATTCAACTGGAGACGATTTTGGAGTAAACCCATTTAATCCAACTAGGGGATTTTTTACATCAAACAGATCAGGAGGTAAGGGGGACGATGATATATACACCTTTGTTAATAATGATCCTAATCTAAAAATTGTTAATTACACATTAAAGGGATCAACTCTAACTCCTAAGGGTGAAAGTGAAGATTTAGAAATTCTTGGGAACAGTGTTGTAAAGCTTTTAGATGCAGAGGAAAATATAATTGACGAAACATTCACAGATAATAATGGTAATTTTGAGTTCAAAGTATATTCCGAAGAAGATTATATTTTGATTGGAGAAAAGGAAAATTATTTCAATACGAGAGGTGTTTTTTCAACTATTGGGAAATCTCTAGATAAATCCAAATTACAGGAATTTATAACTGAAGTAGAATTTGAAAAAAATTTAGTGCTTGATAAAATAGTTATGAATAAAGCTATTCTCCTTGATAATATTTACTACGATCTAGACAAATCTGATATACGACCTGATGCTGCTATAGAATTAAATAAATTAGTTTTTATTATGAGAGACAATCCATCTATATCTATTGAACTGAGTTCGCATACAGATGATAGAGCATCTGTTGACTATAATCAAGATTTATCTCAAAGAAGAGCTGAGTCAGCAGTTTCTTACATAATTGATAAAGGAATAAATGAGAATAGAATTATTGCTAAAGGGTACGGAGAATCACAACTATTAATTACAAATGCGCAGACAGAAGAAGAACATCAAATTAATAGAAGGACTGAGTTTAAAGTTACAAGCTATGAATTTATTGATGAAGATCAAGCTGGTGATGAGGAAAGATTCTTCAATAATAATTAATTATGTCAAAGAATAGATATCTAGAAAGAGGTGTGTCATCCAATAAAGAGGACGTTCATAATGCAATTAAAAACACTGATAAAGGCTTATTAAGTAACTCCTTTTGTAAAGTTGTTCCAGATATTTTATCAAATGACAATTCTTATTGTAATGTAATGCATGCAGATGGGGCTGGCACAAAGTCAATTCTGGCATATTTATACTGGAAGGAAACAAATGATTTAAAGGTATGGCGGGGAATAGCCCAGGACGCATTAATAATGAATATTGATGATCTAATTTCTATAGGTATTACAGATAACATTATTATGTCGTCAACAATTGGCAGAAACAAACACTTAATTCCAGGGGAAATAATATCTGAAATTATTGATGGCAATAACGATGTGATTTCATTATTAAGAAGAAACAATATAAATATTACTTCGTCAGGAGGAGAAACAGCTGATGTTGGTGATATCACAAAAACTATTCTGGTTGACAGTACCATAACTGCTAGGGAGAAAAGAAGCAAAATAATTGAGTGTAATATCAAACCTGGAAATATTATCGTGGGGCTCTCATCATCTGGAAAAGCAACTTATGAGAGAGAATATAATAGTGGGATAGGTAGTAATGGCCTAACATCTGCAAGACATGATGTTCTATCGAGTTATTATAAAAATAAATATCCAGAAACGTATTGCCAAGAAACAAAAAGTGAATTTATTTATTGTGGGGATAAACTGTTATCAGATAGTACTGAATCTGGATTAAACATTGGAAAACTTCTTCTATCCCCCACAAGAACATACGCACCTATAATAAAAGAAATACTTAAGGATTGCAGAAAAAATATATCTGCAATTATTCATTGTACTGGTGGGGGGCAGACAAAAGTCCTTCATTTTACAAACAAAAATAGAATTATAAAAGATAACCTATTTGATATACCTGAAGTATTTAATATCATAAAAAGTGAATCAGGTTGTAGTTATGAAGAGATGTATAGTGTATTTAATATGGGTCACAGAATGGAAATATATTGTGATAAAGAATATGCTGATGAAATTATAGAAATATCAAAAAAATACAATATTAATGCAAAAGTCATCGGTAGAGTAGAAAATTCTGATAAAAAAGAATTAATAATCGAGAATAAAGAAGAGACAATTTACTATTAATTATATAACCGAATAAACAAATATGTCTATTAATAATATAATTAGCGAAATAAAAAAAATTTCTGGAAGCAAATATATAATTACAGAAGATTGGAGAAAACAACCATACTCTAAAGGATGGAGGTATGGTAAGGGAAATGCATTCGCAGTAGTAAAGCCGGGTTCATTAATTGAAATATGGAAGATTTTAGAATTGTGTGTGAAAGAAGACATAATAATAATAATGCAAGCTGCAAATACAAGCTTAACCGGAGGATCTACCCCTTACGGTGACGATTACGAGAGACCGGTAATTGTCTTAAACACAATGCGAATAGATGATATCCATATTATCAATGATGGAAAACAAATAATTGGCCTAACTGGAAGCACTCTCTACAATCTTGAAAAAAAATTAAAACCATACAAAAGAGAACCTCACTCAATCATTGGCTCTACATCTATTGGTGCTTCGATTATTGGTGGAATTTGTAATAATGCCGGCGGATCACTTGTCCAAAGAGGTCCATCATATACACAGATGGCATTATATGCTAAAATTAATAAGAATGGAAAATTAGAACTTGTTAACGAATTAGATATAAACTTAGGCTCAAGTCCCGAAGAAATTTTAAGCAACCTCGAAAGTAAAAACTACAAAAAGTCAGATATAAAGAATACAGGAAAGCTAGGTTCTGACAATAAATACAAAGAAATTATTAGAAAAATTAATGAAGTCACCCCGTCCAGATTTAATTCTGATAGTAGATTATTATACGGTGCTTCAGGTAGTGCTGGAAAACTTGCAGTTTTTGCTGTAAGGCTCGATACGTATCGTTCGCCAAAAGAAAACAAAGTATTTTACGTTGGAACGAATGACCCAGATATTTTTTGGAAGATTCGAAGGGATATTCTTTCAAAATTTAAAACACTCCCAACTCTTGGTGACTATTTACACAGAGATTGTTATGATGCTGCAAAAAAATACAGTAAAGATACATTTCTTGTCATAGAAAGATTAGGGACCACATTTCTTCCAACATTATTCGAATTAAAAAGAAGGGTTGATATTTTAGCTAAGAAACTCAAATTTTTTCCCGACAATTTCTCTGACAGGCTGATGCAGTTTTTAAGTAATTTCTGGCCAAATCATTTACCAAAAAGGATGGAGAGTTTTAGAGATCTGTTCGAACATCACTGGGTTATTGAAATGTCTGATGAAGGTATAGTTGAGGCAGAAAAGTATTTCAGTGAAATTTTCAAAAATCAGGATGGTGATTATTTTATTTGTAATGAATTTGAATCGAAAAAGGCTTCATTACACAGATTTGTGTCTGCGAGTGCAATTGGCAGGTACCATATTCTTAACTCTAAAAATCATGGTGACATGATGTCACTGGATATTGCTTTTCCAAGAAATGAAAAAAATTGGTTTGAGAAACTACCTAAAGAAATTGATGAGTTACTAGAAATGAAACTTTACTACGGACACCTTTTTTGTCATGTTCTTCACCAGAATTATATTGTAAAAAAAGGAGTGGATGGTGAAGAGTTAAAGAAAAAATTATTAAAAATTTATGACAAGAGAGGAGCAGAGTATCCAGCTGAACATAACGTAGGTCACGAGTATCATGCGAAACCTTCTCTATTGAATTTTTACAAGGAGTTAGATCCAACTAATAGGCTAAACCCAGGAATAGGTAAAACGACTAAGCTTAAAGGCTGGAAGCAGGTATAATGAGTAATCAATCCATTTGAAGCAAAAATTTTAATAATTCAATTGATTTCTTATATTTGCGACAATAAATTTTAAAAATGGTTAAAGTTAATATTAAAGAAAACGAGGATATAAACAGAGCCCTTAAAAGGTTTAAAAAGAAATTTGAAAAAGCTCAAGTAATAAGAACTTACAGAGATAATACGTACTATACTAAAAAGTCTGTAACACTCAGAGAAGAAAAGCTCAAAGCTGCATACGTACAAAAATTAAGGTCAAAAGAATTATAATTTTCTATAACTTTCATAGTTATTTATGAAAGATAAATTTCTACGTCATCTGAAATTTGAAAAAAGAGTAAGTGAAAATACAATAAAAAGTTACGACACCGATCTTAGTCAGTTCCTAACATTTAGTGAAAATTACGAGAATAATAGAAAAATATCTTCTATTGATAACAAAACAATTAGAGCTTGGATCATAAAGCTATCAACTAAAAACCTATCCAATAAATCAATTAACAGGAAAATTGCTTCTATCAAATCTTTTTTTAAATTTTTAATTAAAAAAAAAATAATAAAAAAAAATCCTTCAACGCTCGTAAAAAGTTTGAAGACAAAACAAACACTTCCACTTTTTTTAAAGGAAAAAGATTTGGTTAGTCTTTTTAAAACAATTAATATATCCAATAGACTTGATGAGGCAAGAAGCGATTTAATTTTAGAGTTATTATATGGAACTGGAATTAGAATAAATGAGTTAATTAACCTTAAAATCAAAAATTTGTTTCTTACAAGAAATGAGATTAAAGTTCTAGGTAAAAGAAATAAAGAAAGAATATTACCAATTAATCAAAACATTGTATCGAAAGCAAAGCTTTACCTTAATCATAAAAAAAGAAAATCTTCTAAAAGCGAGTTTGTCTTTCTAACAGATAAAGGGAATAAACTTTACCCAATGATGGTGTATAGAATTGTAAAAAAATGTTTATCGTCTCTTATAAACAGTGAAAAATATAATCCACATCTTCTAAGGCATTCTTTTGCCACACACATACTAAACAAAGGAGGGGACTTAAATGCAATTAAAGAGCTACTTGGTCACGAAAGTTTAGCTGCAACACAAATCTATACTCATAACTCTATCGAGAAGCTTAAGGAAACTCATAAAAAATCACATCCACGAGCAAATTAATTAGACCCAATCCTTAACAGATGTAACAAAATGAGATGGGTTCTCAGCATGTACCCAGTGACCGGCATCTGGAATCTCAATTATACCAAAATTTGAAAATGTTTTTTTTAATTCAGCAACATCAGATTCAAGTATATAACTTGATTTCTGCCCTTTGATAAATAGAGTCTTAATATCAATATTTTTAACATCAACTGCTGCAGATATCTCACTAATTGAGTTCATCAATAAATTTACATTTGGTGTCCAAGAGAAACCATTTTCATCTCTTTTTAAATTTTTTAAAATAAAATTTCTTTCACCCTCACTATTAACAATTTCTTTAATTAATTCACTAGCCTGTTTTCTAGATTGAACGTTTTCTGAAGAAATTTTTTTAATTGCCTCAAAAACATGATTAAACCTAGTTGTGTTATATACTCTATTGCATACGTCAACAATTACAAGAGATGAAACTATTTTAGGAAATAACTCCACATATTGCATTGCTAGCTTACCCCCCATTGAATGACCTATAATAGTTGGCTCATTTATGTTTTTAGTTTTTATAAATTCATTAAGTGATATTGCCATATCATAATAAGAAAAGGTGTTACTGTGATAAGATCTCCCATGATTTGGAAGATCTAATATCGTTACTTTGTAATTCTGAGATAGTTTCAATGCGATTGAAACCCAATTATCCAACGAGCCAAGCAATCCATGTAAAATTATTATCTGCTTACCTGAGCCAAATTCTTTAAAATTTAAATTTCTAGTCACTTTAAACAATTTAAGTAGGACGTAATTGTTTTTTCTAATCCATAGTATAAAGCATCACATATAAGGGCGTGGCCAATAGAAACCTCGTAAATAAATGGAATAGATTCCTTTAAATATTTTAAATTATTTAGATCAAGATCATGTCCCGCATTAACTCCAACTCCAATTTCCTTTGCATAATTTGATACTTTAACATAATCTCTAATTGATTCTTCTCTATTTTTTACATATTCAGATGCATAAGTTCCTGTATAAAGCTCAACTCTGTCTGCACCCATTTCTTTTATATATTCTAACATTTCTATTTCTGGATCAATAAATATTACAACCTTTGAGCCTAAAGACTGAATATGTTTTATAATTTTTTTTAGGTTAATATTAATATCGGACTTTTTCCAACCCCTATTGGATGTTAAAACTTCAGGAGGATCTGGAACAAGTGTTACTTGTTCTGGGACAATATCATCTATTATTTTCAAGAATCTTTTATCTGGATAACCTTCTATATTGAAATCTGTTTTAACAACAGAAGCAATATCATAAACATCACTTAATGTTATGTGTCTTTCATCATTTCTTGGATGCACTGTTATGCCTTCAGCCCCATATTTTTCACAGTCCCTAACAACCTGAACCAAATTAGGATTATTGGAGCCTCTAGCATTTCTTAATGTTGCAACCTTATTTACATTTACACTTAATCTGGTCATAAATAATGTAAGTATTTAATAAATTTGTAATTATGGACTTCAAAAATATAATAGATAATCAAATAAAAGAATCTATGTTAAATAAAAATAAGACTAGATTAATTGCTCTAAGGGCAATTAAGTCAGCAATTCTTTTAGAAGAAAAAAGTGGAGAGGGTATTGAAAAAAATCCAGTTAAACTATTAATGAAGTTAATTAAACAAAGAAAAGATTCAAGAGATCTTTACAAGAAAGAGAATAGAATAGATTTAGCAGAAAAGGAGTCTAATGAAATAAAGATTATTGAGGAATTTCTTCCTGAACAAATGAGTGATGATGATCTTGAAAAGAAAATTGGGAAGATTATAAAGGAAGAAGGAGGGGCAAGCATGAAGGATATGGGCAGAATTATGGGAATTGCAGTAAAAAAGCTTGATGGTAAAGCTGATAATTCAAGGGTTTCTGTTTTTGTAAAAAAACTTTTAGCTTGAATTTAATCGATCTAATATTTAGTTTTTTTTTAATATTTTATACCTACAGGGGATATAAAAAGGGCTTTATTGTGAGTTTTATCTCATTATTTTCATTCTTTGTGAGCATAATAATTTCCTTAAATTTTTCAAATTTTTTCTCTAATATATTAATGCATTTTTTTCCTGAATCAAATAACCTTATAATAGGTTTCCTATCAATTTTTTTTACTTTTATGTTAAGTTTTTTAATTATAAGTTGGTTAACAAAATCAATTAAGCATATAATTGATTTAACCTTTATTGGTTTGTTTGATGATGTTTTTGGTGCTTTATTTGGTTTTATTAAAACTGCACTAATTATAAGTTTTGTTATTAATATTTTTCAGTATTTTGATGTAACAGTCATGGAAGAAGAAATTAGAAGCTCAGTCATTAGTTATTTTTTGATGGATTTTGCACCTAAAACCCTATCTATTTTTGTTGACTTCTTCCCATCACTTGAAGTAATAGTGGAGAGTAATGATGAATTAAAAAAAATTGATGTCTAAGTGAATACTACAAAACCGCATATTGATAAAGGAAAAGGTGAAATTATTATTTTATTGCATGGTCTATTTGGTGCACTGAGTAATTGGAAAAGTGTAGTTGATTTTTTTTCTAAAAAATACAGAGTAATTATACCTAAAATTCCATTGACAGATGTAGATGTAAAAGATGCTAATCTTGAAAGCTTGACTAAATTAGTTAGTAAATTTATAACTAGTAACAGACTAAAAAACTTTACTCTCATAGGAAATTCTCTCGGAGGGCATATAGGATTAATGTATACAATCCTAAATCCATATAAAGTAAAACAATTAGTATTGACTGGAAGCTCAGGTTTGTATGAAAACTCATTTGGGGGGTCCTTCCCAAAAAGAGGAGACTACGAATATATAAATGAAAGGGTTAATCATACTTTTTATAATCCAAATATCTTAACCAAAAAATACGTAGATGATATTTTTGATACATTAAATAACAATGCCAAATGCTTAAATATTATAACAATTGCTCGATCAGCACAGAGAAATAATTTGTCCAAAAAATTATATAAAATAAAATGTCCAACATATTTAATATGGGGATTAAATGACACCATTACGCCACCAGCAGTAGCACATCAATTCAATAATTTAATATCAAAATCAAAATTAAAATTTATTGATAAGTGTTGCCATGCTCCTATGATGGAAAGGCCACAAGAATTTAATAAAATTTTAAAATCTTTTTTAAATGATTAGAAGAACAATTGGAATAAACGGAATTAATATTAGAGGGGAAAACAGAAAAAAACTTAAAGGTTTGTTAGAGTGTCTAATAAATAAGGGATATGAAATTTATCTTTCAAATGATCTTATGAAAACCTTTAAAAAAGGAATATTTAAATCTTTCTCTGGTAAGAACCTATCTAAATTTTCATTTATTATAAGTCTAGGTGGAGATGGAACATTACTAAATACAGTATCTCTGGTTGGAAAATATGAAACAAAAATTTTAGGTGTTAATATAGGTAAGCTCGGGTTTCTTTCTTATGATGTTTATGATGTTTTTGAGAAAATGATAGATAATATTAAAAATGAAAAATACACTCTCGAAAAAAGATCACTTGTCACATTAATAAATAAGGAAAAAAAAATAGAAAAAAACTTCGCACTAAATGAAATATCTGTTGTTAAAAAAGACTCCTCATCAATGATAAGAATACATTGTTATATCAATAATAAATTTCTTTGTACTTATTGGTCAGACGGATTAATTATTTCTACTCCAACAGGTTCAACTGGCTATTCTCTATCATGTGGTGGTCCAATTTTAACACCAAATGCAAATAATCTAATGATTACTCCAATAAGCCCTCATAATTTGGGACTTCGTAGTTTAATAATTTCTGACGAATCAGAAATCACTCTCAAAGTAGAGAGTGAGGGGGTTAACTATCTAGTATCTCTTGACTCGAGATCAATAACTTTAAATAAGGATCAGGATATTATAATTAGAAAGTCAACATTTAGTGCAAATCTTATTCATCCCAATAGTTTTGATTTTTTTGAAACTTTAAGAAAAAAATTGAATTGGGGATATGATCTAAGAAATTAATAAGATAATTGTTCATATTACGTTATTATTAACATGAAGATTAAAATAAGTTTGATTTTTTGTGTATTGACAATCAACGGATACTCTCAATTTTTAGAGCCAGGAATAAGTGTCGGTATCAACAGCTATTCTGGTGACCTCAAAAGAGGATATAGTCTATCAGATGGTTTGTTAGGAATTGAAGTTTTTAATAGATTCAATATTAGCTCACATCAGACTTTTAAGGTTTCCTACAAAAGAGGAAATTTAAAGGGTAGTGAAAGAATTAATGATAACCTTTCATCAAACAGGAATATGTGGTTCAAATCGAAATTTTCTGAGATATCACTAAAATTTGAATATAATTTCCTGAATTACTTTGATGAAATAAATAAAGAAAATTTCACACCATATATTTTTATGGGACTAGGGTCTACATTGTTACAAAATACTTTCGAAAGAGATAACTCATTAGGCAAAAACAAAAAATTATTAATTAATATACCATTTGGTCTAGGTTTTAAATATTTAATCAATAAACAATTTTCAGTTGCATTTGAATTTGAAATAAAAAAAACATTTCACGACGACTTTGATTTAACTCACGGAGCCAATACTAGGAACATTGATAATATAACAGGATTAAACCTTCCTAATAGTAACATTCAGAATTTTAACAAGAATTATCAATATGGAAGTGGAAACGATAATGACTTTTATTACTTTACCGGAATAAGTATCAGTTATATTTTTTACAGAATTCCGTGTCCAAAAAATTCTGCACCAATTAATACTATATACTAACTTTACGTATGTATTTAAACCGAAAAAATATACTAAATCATATAGCCATAATAATGGATGGCAATGGGAGGTGGGCTGAAAAAAGAAATAAAACTAGAATAAAAGGTCACATCCATGCTAAAAAAAGTGTCAAAGAATGTATTGAATTCTGTTTAGAAAATGAAATAAAATACCTAAGTCTTTTTGCATTTTCTACAGAAAATTGGTTAAGGCCCAAAATTGAAGTAAATGCTCTAATGTCTCTATTGGACGTGGTAATTAATGACGAAGCTAATAATTTAATCGAAAAAAACATAAAGTTTAGATGTATTGGAGATATGAATGAATTACCAAAAAAAACGGTTAAAAGCATAGAAAAGATCAAAGCTCTTACAAAAGAAAATAATCGTCTTAATCTAATTTTAGCTATTAATTATTCTGGAAGATGGGATATACAAAATGCCGTAAAAAAGTTAATTTCATCCAAAAAAAATAATATTTTACAGAACTTTAACGAAAAAGATTTTGAAAAATACCTTTCAACATCTAATATTCCTGACCCAGAACTATTAATTAGAACTAGTGGAGAGCAAAGAATTAGTAATTTTTATTTGTGGCAGACTGCATATACAGAATTATATTTTACAGATATTTTATGGCCAGATTTTAATAAAAAAGAATTAAATAATGCTATTTTCGAGTTTAATAAAAGAAATAGAAGATTTGGAAAAGTCTAAATTGTTGAAAAAATTTTTTTTAATTGTTTTTCTATTGCCTCTATTATCTAATCATGCTGATGCTCAGATTAGATATAATATGAATGCTAATGATGAACAAATAGCAATTAGCTACACAAATCCAAAAAAATATCAAGTAGCAGAAATAGATATTATTGGAGAAAAATATTTGGACGAAATTGCTCTAAAATCATTAGCTGGAATAAAAGTTGGCGATGAAATATCTATACCGGGAGATGCAATTTCTGGTGCTATAAAGAAACTTTGGAAACAAGGAATCTTAGGAGATATAAAAATATCAATAAAAAAAATCGAAGAGAATAAAGTCTACTTGATAGTAAATTTATCTGAGAGACCAAGGCTAAGTACTTTTGAAATAAGTGGGATTGGGAAAACACAAAAATCTGAATTAACAGAAAAACTTAATTTGATAAGGGGGAGAATAGTTACTGACGCAACAATAAAGAACACTCAAAAGATTATTAAAGATTTTTACAATAAAAAAGGGTTTTTTAATACAGAGGTTGAAATTAAACAGGTTGCAGACTCAATAATTGCTAATAGCATTAAGCTAGATATAGCTGTAGAAAAAAATAAAAAGGTAAAAATTGATAACGTAAACTTTGAAGGAAACATAGAATTTTCTGATGCAAAGCTAAAGGGGAAATTTAAAAAAAGTGGAGAGAGAGTTAGATTAACGATTTTTAGAGAAGTATTTAAGAAAAGTCTAAACCTTATAAAACCAAAAAATTTCTTTGGAATAAAAAATGGAATCGAGAAAGGTAAAACAATTAAATTTATTACTGACAATTCAAAAGTAAATTTTCTCAAATCAAGTAAGTTCATTGATAAAGAATTTAAAAATGATAAAGAAAATTTAATTTCATTTTATCAGTCAAAAGGCTACAGAGACATAAAAATTTTGAAAGAAGATGTAATTAGAAAGGGTGACTTTGTGGATATTAAAATAAATATTGATCCAGGAAAAAAATATTATTTTAGAAATATTAAATGGACAGGAAACTACATTTATAATGAAAAGATACTAAATGAAGTACTTGCTATCTCAAAAGGAGATGTTTACGATACAGAAACACTTGAAAAAAAAATAACATATAACCCTAAAGGATCAGATGTATCATCTCTTTATCAAGACAATGGATACCTTTTTTCAAATATACAACCAATTGAAGTTGGCGTAATTGATGATTCAGTTGATATAGAAATGAGAATATATGAAGGTGCACAAGCAACTATAAATAAAATATTTATAACAGGTAATGATAGAACAAGCGACCACGTTATTAGAAGAGAACTAAGAACAATACCTGGACAAAAGTATAATAGGTCAGAGTTAATTAGGACCCAAAGAGAATTATCTCAATTAGGTTATTTTGACCCCGAAAGCATAAACCCGATTCCGGTGCCAAACCCGCAAGATGAAACCGTTGATATAACATGGGAACTTCAAGAAAAGCCTAGTGATCAAGTTGAATTGTCCGGTGGATGGGGTGGTTATTTTGGATTTGTTGGAACTGTTGGTCTTAGTTTTAGTAACTTTTCTGTTAAGAATATCTCGGACTTTAAAAAGTGGAAACCACTTCCAGTAGGTGACGGTCAAAAACTCTCACTAAGAGTACAAGCAAATGGTCGCCAATTTCAAACTTACTCTTTTACCTTTTCTGAACCGTGGCTTGGGGGCAGAAAACCTAATAATTTTAGTATCAACTATAGTTACTCTATAAATAGAATGCTAGATTTTTATGGAAGTGGAAGGTATAATCCATTTGGTGGTTATGGTGGTGGTTATGGTGGTGGTTATGGTGGTTATGGTGGTTATGGTGGTTATGGTGGTTATGGTGGTTATGGTGGTTATGGTGGTTATGGTGGTTA
>MDTB01182980.1_pt1 | contig 25427 bp, 20 predicted proteins | sample 811161 | NCBI WGS metagenome assembly MDTB01 (sample SAMN05326650, study PRJNA326480) | marine metagenome | isolation source: seawater | place: Mediterranean Sea | collected 2009
CAAGGCAAGGGTGAAACGGCGAGGTAAGAGCTCACCGGTTTTTTGGTAACAAAAAACGCACGGCAAACCCCACTGGGAGCAAGGTTAAATAGAAAGGACACTGTGCTTTAGCACTAAAAACAGTCTTTAGTTAGTCCTTTGGGTTAACCGCTAGAGCTCAAATGCGAATTTGAGCCCAGAGAAATGACATCTTCAACGACAGAACCCGGCTTATAGATTGTCTAGCAAATTTTTAAAATGTTCTTCTTTTGTACTTTATAGTAATATATATACTTATTGACTAATTCTTAAAAACCCATACTATCCCATGTAATCCCATAATGGAGGGTACATTGAAAAATTTTATTATTAAAAGGTTTTTATTGAAAAATGTTTTTATCAAGCTTCGAGAACAAAATAGACAAGAAAGGACGTATATCAGTGCCGGCTACATTTAGATCTCAACTAAATTCTATGGGCTACAATGGTTTTATTAGCTACCCCTCTTTTAATCACCCTGCACTAGAGGCTTGTTCCCAAGACAGAATAGAAAAACTATCAAACACAATAGATTCACTTAATCCTTTTGAGGAGAAAAGAGATTATTTTGCCACTTCAATATTATCAGAGAGTGAAAATTTACAATTTGATACTGAAGGTAGAGTGTCTTTATCTGAAAAATTACTTAATCATGCAAAGATTAAAAATAATATTTTATTTGTAGGTCTTGGAAAAACATTTCAAATTTGGGAACCAAAAAATTTTCAAAAATTTAATTTAGTTGCTAGAAAAAAAGCTTATCAAAATAGGTCTAATCTTAAATGGGAAAATAAACAGAAGGGAGAACTATCATGAGCATAAATATTGGCGGAGGAGAACTAAAAGAATTAAAACCTAGAATACTCGTTTTGGGAGTTGGTGGTGCAGGAGGTAATGCAATTAATGCAATGATAGAGTCAGGAATGGAGGGAGTTGAATTTGTTGCTGTAAACACGGATGCACAGGATTTGAAAATGAGCAAGGCCCATGCAAAAATACAAATAGGAATGAATTTGACTAAAGGCCTAGGAGCTGGAGCTAAACATGATATTGGTCAAGCTGCTGCAGACGAGTCTCTTAACGAAATTATAAATTATATACAAGGATCGAATATGGTTTTTATTACCTCAGGAATGGGTGGTGGTACTGGCACAGGTGCTTCACACGTAATAGCAAAAGCAGCCAGAGAATTAAATATTCTAACAGTGGGCGTTACTACTCTACCATTTTCTTATGAAGGTCCTAAAAGAATGAGAAGAGCAGTAGAGGGACTAGAAGAATTTAAAAAACATTTAGACACTGTTATTGTTGTGCCAAATCAAAATCTTTTTAAGATTGCTAGCGAGACTACAACTTTTGAGCAATCATTTAATTTATCGAACAACGTGCTCAAGCACGGCGTACAGAGTGTAACTGATTTAATGGTGAGACCGGGAATGATTAATTTAGATTTTGCTGATGTTGAAACAGTAATGAGTTCAATGGGTAAAGCCATGATGGGAACAGGGGAAGCCGAAGGTGAAAATAGAGCTATGGCAGCAACAGAAATGGCTCTTAACAATCCTCTTATTGACGAATACTCACTACAGGGAGCAAAAGGTCTATTAATAAATATTACAGGCGGTAATGACCTAACATTGTTTGAGGTTGATCAATCAGTAAATAAGATTAGAGCCGAAGTCGATCCAGAGGCAGAGCTAATATTTGGAGCAATTAAAGACGAAAATATGACTGGAAAGATAAGGGTATCCGTAGTTGCAACAGCATTGGATGGTCATAAAATAGAAAATAAAACAGTTTTGAACATGGTTTCACGTATTCAAAATAGAAATAATGGATACTCTGAAAATTTATTCTCACACAATAAGAGAGTTGAAAGTAATACTCTCGGCTCGATTGATGGAGCCACTGCTTTGAAGCTGGATGAGTCTTTTCAACTAGATGAGGAACAAAGTAGTGCTTTTAATAATTATGAAAATGAAATTGATAATAGCAACAATCTTCAGGAAACTTCTAATGAAGCACAAGATACCGTAAACAACGTTCCATCTGGAGTTTCAATTGAAAGTGCATCCTATATTGAAAATAACAATATCGAGGACAATGAGGTCTCTCCAATATTCGAAGATAATGATGGAGAGTATACACCTAAATTATTTTCTGAGGACCAAAGTTACGCATCTGATGAAGTAAATTCAGAGATTAGCGAAAATATTAATAGTGAGTCTGAAAAATTATTTGATCAAGATATAAATGAAGAAGAGGATTTTGAAATACCTGCGTTTTTAAGAAAACAAAAGTTTTAATGACTAAACACTGGATTAATGAACAAACAAACCTCATTACTGGAATCATCCCATTTTCCAGTAATGTTGGATGAAGTTTTAAAAATATCTTCACCTATTATTAAAGGAAAATACATTGACTGCACATTTGGTGGTGGAGGCTATTCAAAGGAAATTTTAAAGTTCACAGAAACCTACGTTGAAGCTTTTGACAGGGATGAAAAAGCAATAAATATTTCAAAAAAATTAGAAAAAAAATTTCCTCATAGGTTTAAATTTTTTCATCACAAGTTCAGCAAACTAGATCAAGTTTCAGAAGGAAATGCTGATGCAATAATTTTTGATTTAGGCTTATCTTCAATTCAACTAGATGATTTTGATAGAGGGTTTTCTTTTAAATCCAAAAAAAAATTAAATATGTCAATGGGTTTGAATGAACTATCAGCTTTAGAGGCAATAAATAATTTAAGCGAGACAAATTTAAAATCTATTATTAAAATTTTGGGTGAAGAAAAAGAAGCTTCTGTTATCGCTAAAAATATTGTTAAGTTTAGAAAAGATAACAAAATAATTTACACAAATGATCTTGTTAAAATTATAGAAAAAAGTAAAAAAAAAAATTACAAAAGTAAAATCAACCCAAGTACAAAAACGTTTCAAGCGCTAAGAATATTTGTAAATAAAGAAATTACAGAATTAATTTATGGAATAATAAATGCCACTAAAATACTTAAACCTGGAGGAAAGATTTTAGTAATAAGCTTTCATTCTATCGAAGATAAAATTGTAAAATATTTTTTTAATTTTTTTTCAAAAAATAGATCTAGGCCGTCCAGGTATTTCCCTGATAATACACTCGACGTTAATCAATTATTTAAAAGTTATAAAAATAAAGTTCATAGGCCAACTAAAAATGAGATAGATAAAAATGCTAGATCTCGGTCCGCAAAACTAAGATTTGCAATAAGAAGCGAAAGAGAATTTGAACATCCAAAAGAATTAATTATCAAATTTAAAAAATATTTAGATTTGGAGGCTATAGATGTTTAAAACAAAATTTTTAATTTCATCAGTAGTATTAATTTCATTTATGATCACTACATCAGCAATAAAAAATAAAACGAGAATTATTGAAAAAAAAATATCAATTCTAAACATTAAAGTTTTATCTAAAGAAAAAAATATAAACGAAACGCAACTAGATTTTTTTTATCTTACATCACCCTCAGAAATTGAAAATAGATTAAACATAATCGGATTTGAAAATTATAAACCAATTCAATACACTAATATTTATTTTAATGTTTCAGATCTAATTAGCAATCAAACCAAAATTTCAAATCTTAAAAAAATTAATGAAGAATCAATACAAAAAAAATAAAGATATAAATCAAAAAAGTTTTTATTTTGAGGATTTTTTAGAAACTAATAAAAAAACGAAAACATTAAAAAAGCCTAACAATTTTCAAGATAGAATCTATTTACTATTTTTTCTTTTTTTCTCACTAATTTTAATCTTTTCAATTAAAATTATCCATATTTCATTAAATAGTAATGATATCTTTAGTTTCAAAGACCAGAAGTCAAAGTTTACACTACTAAGAAGAGATATTGTTGATAGAAATGACGTTCTAATTTCAAGAAATATTAATACTTTTCACGTAGCTATAGATCCAAAATTAGTAAAAGATAAAAAAAATTTCCTTCTTAAGCTTAGATTAAATTTTCCTGAAATTCCAATTCAAGAAGTTGAAAAAAAATTATATGGAAAAAAGTATTTTCGTTTGAAAACAAGGATAGATCAAATTGAGAGAGAAAAATTTTGGTCTTTAGGTGAAAAAGCAATTAAATTTGAACCTTTCCAAGCAAGGATGTATACCCATGGTAATTTATTTAGTCACATAATCGGTCAAGTGGATTATGATAACTACGGCGTATCTGGCATAGAAAAATACTTTGATAGAGAATTAAAAAAAAAAGAATTAATTCATCATCCTCTAAAACTTTCTTTGGACAGTAATATTCAGCACGTAATTAATAAAGAGTTAAATATTGCTGTAGAAACTTTCAGAGCTTCAGGCGGTGCTGCTTTATTAATGGATGTAAATAATGGAGAAATAATCTCATTAGTCTCATTACCAAACTTCAATATTAACAAAAGAATATCAATTAAAGATCAGAATTATATTAATAAAATTACTAAGGGAGTTTATGAACTTGGTTCAATTTTTAAAACTTTTACAGTTGCTTTAGCAATTGATCAAAAATTAGTAGATACAAAAACTATAATTGAAAACATACCTAGAAAAGTTAAATGTTCAGTACATGAAATTACCGACATGAAAGAACATCCAAAAAATTTATCTGTGGAAGAAATTTTAATAAGATCATCAAATGTAGGTTCTGTAGTTTTAGCTCAAAAGATAGGTGTGAGGAAATATAAAGAATTCATAGAAAAAACTGCGTTAACAGAAAATCCAAATATTGAATTAGAGGAAATAGGCACCCCCCATAAAATAAAATGGAATCGGTGTAAATTAGAAACGATTTCTTTTGGTCACGGAATAACAACAACACCTTTACAAGCTACTGCATTATACGCAAGTATGGTAAATGGCGGAAAAATGATCACGCCCAGTTTGATACAAAAGAAAAACAAAAAACAATCAGAAAGAATAGTATCAAAAGAAACAAGTAGAAAACTTGCCAGTATTTTAAGAAAAGTTGTTAGTAGTGAAGAGGGAACAGCTAGTTTAGCTGACAAAAACGGGTACTTTGTAGGTGGAAAAACTGGCACAGCAGAAAGTTACGGTAACAGTAAAAAAAGAATAAATACTTTTATATCTATATTTCCATCAAATAAACCAAATTACACTTTATTCGTAATGTTAGAGAACCCAAAAATTAATAAAAACCTAATTTATGATTATCGAGGCGTTAAGACAAAGGCGCCTTATAACACATCTGGTTGGAATTCAGTTTACGTTGCGGGCAAAATAATAGAAAAAATTGGGCCAATTTTAGCCATAAATAATGAAGATTTTACTGATCAGTATGTTGTTGAAAAAATTAATTAAAAATATTTCGAAAGACCATAAGAATATTACTATCAAAGGACTGTCATCTAACAGTAACGACATTAAAAAAAACTATATTTTTTTTGCCATAAAGGGAAGCAGCTCGAATGGGGAAAAATTTATTAATGATTCAATTAAAAAGGGCGCTACAGTTATTATTTGTTCAAAAAAATGCAATTATCGTAATAAAAATATTCTTGTTTTAAAAAGAGATAATATTAGAGAACTTTTAAGTGAAATATCCTCACGATTTTTTCAACCTAAACCTAAAAATATTATAGCTGTAACTGGAACAAATGGAAAAACATCTGTAGCAGATTTATTCTATCAAATATTTAGATTAAATAAAATACCAGCCGCTTCTATAGGCACTCTGGGGGTTAAATATCATAATAAAACGATAAAAACTCAACTTACCTCTCCAGATACTATTTCATTACATAAATATTTAAAATTTTTAAAAAATAAAAAAATTAATAATGTTATAATTGAAGCATCAAGTCACGGATTAGATCAAGAAAGACTTAATGATATAAATTTCAAAGCAGCAATATTTACAAATTTTAGCCAAGATCATTTAGATTACCATAAGACTATGAATTCTTATCTTGAATCAAAGATGATATTATTTAAAAAAATTTTAAAAAAAAATTCCACTATCATATCTGATGAAGAAATTTATCCATTTAAAAAATTAAAAAAAATTGCCAAAAGAAAGAAGTTAAAACTTTTAAATATTAATAGCGAGATTAATGCAATTAAAAATATTTCATCAAATCTAACTAGCAATTTTAAAATTAAAAATTTAGCCATGGCTATACAAGCAACAAAACTTTGTGGATTGAAGACTAAAACAATATTAAAAACTTTTAAAAAAATAAAAGATGTAAGTGGAAGATTAGAATTAATTAAAAATTATCCAAACGGTATAAAAGTTTATATAGATTATGCACATACTCCTGATGCGCTATCAAAAACATTATCATTCTTAATAAAAAGATACGGAAACAATATCTCTCTAGTTTTTGGTTGTGGAGGAAATAGAGATCAAAAAAAAAGACCTTTAATGGCTAAAATCGCTAATGAAAAATGTAAAAAAATTTATGTTACTGACGATAATCCAAGAGATGAAAATCCCTATAAAATTAGAAATAGACTAGCTAGCAAAATAAAAAAAGATAAATGCTTTAATATTGGGAGTAGATCTCTTGCAATAAAGACAGCCATACAAAATGCTGAACCACTAGAAATTATATTGATAGCAGGCAAGGGTCATGAGGAACAACAAATTTATAAAAAAAAGATTTATAATATTTCAGATAAAAAAATTGTAAAAAAATTAAATATTAAAAAAAATTTAATTACTATAAAACAACAAAACTATCTACAAAATATTCTTATCTTGCAAAAGTTGGTAAAAAAAATTAAGCCATTAAATTTTAGCGGTCTTTCAATTGACTCAAGAACTATAAAAAAGAGAAATCTATTTCTAGCTTTAAAAGGAAAAAAAAATAATGGAAATGAATTTATTAAAACAGCACTTAAAAAAGGGGCAGCACTAGTTATTAGTTCTTCAAAAATAAAAAAAAATAATAAAGTTTTTAAGACTATTAATACACTTAAATTTTTAAATCGTTTTGCTCAATTAAAAAGAAAATATTCACTAGCTAAAATAATTGCAATTACTGGAAGTGTAGGTAAGACATCATTAAAAAATATTCTTCAAAAACTTTTAGCTAATTATGGTAGCACCCACTCTTCGCCAAAATCTTTTAATAATCATATTGGAGTTCCTGTCAGTCTTTCAAATTTAAATTTTCACGACAAATACGGTGTTTTTGAGGTTGGAATGAGTGAAGAGGGAGAGATAAAAACATTAGCTAAATTGATAAAACCACATATTGGTATAATAACAAATATTGGTGAAGCTCACTTACAAAATTTTAAAAATATCGCAGGAATAGCAAAAGCTAAATCAGAAATAATAGAAAATATTGTAACTGGAGGAACGATCATTCTTAATAGAGATGATAAATTTTTTAACTATTTATCTAAAAAAGCTAAATTTTTTAAATTAAATATTTGTACTTTTGGAAGACACAAAGAATCAGATATTTGTTTAAAAAAAATTAAGAAAAGAGGTATTTTTTCAAATATTTTTTTAAAAATAAATAATCAGGTGATAAATTTTGAAATTAAAGATATTAATGTTTATAACGTATTAGCCGCTGTTGCAGTTTTAAAGCAATTTGGAATTAACATAAATAAAATTAAGTCAAAATTCAAAGACTTTGAACCAACGGAAGGAAGAGGTAAAAAACATTTTATTTCACGATACAAGAAAAAATTTAATTTAATTGATGAGAGTTATAACGCCAACCCTTTATCTGTTAAAAATGCCATTAAAAAGCTTAATTTGATTAAAAAAGAGAAATTTAAAAAATATTTGATACTGGGAGATATGTTAGAATTAGGATCCAGGGCAAATAAATACCATCAGGAATTATCTAAAGTTATTAACAACTCTGATATTGATAAAGTTTTCGTTAAGGGAAAAAAAACTATTTTCACCTATAAATACCTTAATAAAGAAAAAAGAGGAAATATTTTACAAAATAATGAAGATATAGATTTTAGCTTAAGCAGTATGATTTCAAATAATGATTATCTTATGATTAAAGGATCTAACGCAACAGGTCTAAATAATTTTAGTAAAAAAATTATAAAAGGAATTTAAATGTTATTTAATTTACTGACTTCATTAATTGATCAATATTCATTTTTAAACGTATTTAAATATTTGACCTTTAGAACAGGATTATCTGTAGTAACTTCGCTAATAGTTGTATTTATTATTGGCGGACCTTTAATTAGAATCTTTTCAGAAAAAATGATTACTGGGCCAATTAGGCAAGATGGTCCAATTGATCACATTATAAAAAAATCCGGAACACCAACAATGGGCGGAGTAATTATAATAATTGGAATAATTTCAAGCACACTTCTCTGGTCTGATTTATCTAATATCTATGTTTGGACTTTAATTTTTGTTTCATTGTCCTTAGGTTGTTTAGGGTTATTAGATGATATACTTAAGATAAAATTTAAAAATTCAAGAGGACTTAAATCAAGATATAAGTTTCTTGGTCAAATAATTATTAGTATTTTAACATTATTAATTTTAATGAAATATTCTAATCATGAATATTTATTAAATCTTTATTTTCCTTTTTTTAAAAATTTAATTTGGTATATGGGTTTGTTTTTCATACCATTTGGTTTATTTGTAATTATCGGCGCTTCCAACGCAGTTAACTTGACAGACGGTTTAGATGGATTGGCGACTGTTCCGGTAATGTTAGTAGCTCTTTCTTTTACTTTAATTTCTTATGTGGTTGGTAACACAATTTTTTCAGAATATTTACAAATACAATATATTCCTGATGTGGGAGAATTATCAATTTTTTGTGGATCGGTCGTCGGCGCCTGCCTAGGTTTTTTATGGTATAACGCGCCACCGGCAAAAATATTTATGGGTGACACTGGTTCTCTTTCTCTTGGTGGTTCACTTGCAGCTATAGCAATTATTGTAAAACACGAAATTGTTTTAGCAATAGTTGGAGGTTTATTTGTTTTAGAAACAGTTTCAGTTATTATTCAAGTAGCATCCTTTAAATTAACTGGAAAAAGAATTTTTAAGATGGCACCAATTCATCATCATTTTGAAAAAAAAGGATGGGCAGAGTCAACAATTGTAATTCGTTTTTGGATAATAGCTATTATTTTGGCACTAGTTGGTCTAGCAACATTAAAATTAAGGTAACACATGCCTCAGATCCAAAATCTTAAAGAACTATCGTTTCTTATTTATGGCTTAGGATTATCTGGATCATCAGTAGTTAAATTTTTTGAAAAAAATAACATAAAAAATTTTAAAGTTTGGGACGATAAACAAAAAAAATTATTCAAAAACTATCGAGCAAAAAATTTAAAGTTTGCTTTAAAGGAAGTTGATTATATAGTTTTATCTCCTGGAGTTAGTTTAATTAAAAAAAAAAATTTAAAAAAATATAAAAAAAAAATTATTACAGACATAGATTTGTTTTATTTAGCAAAATTTAAATCTAAAAGTATAGTTGTAACTGGAACGAACGGTAAATCAACAACTTGCAAATTATTAGCTCATCTTCTTAAAAAAAATAGAATTAGTTATTTTCTTGGTGGAAACATAGGTACTCCGATACTAGAAGTCGATAATTTAAAAAATCAGTATGTGATAATAGAAGCTTCTTCATTTCAACTTTCTCATTCTCAATTTATTAATCCAGACTTTGCGATTTTAATCAATTTAACCAATGATCATTTGGACTGGCACGGTAATATGAACAACTACTTAAACTCTAAATTAAAAATTTTTAAACTTCAATCAAGAAACAATGTAGCAGTTGCTAACAAACAATTTAAGAAAATATTTAAAAAAAAAAATTTTTTAAGCAAATTTATTTGTCCTAAGAATAAAGAGTATAAAAAAATCAAATTAAAAATAAAGAACGATTATTTGACGTCAAATATTAATGATGAAAATATGAGTTTTGCTTTTACTTTTTCAAAATTATTTAAGATAAAGGAAAAATTATTCATTGAAGCAATGAATTCGTTTAGAGGGTTATCACATAGGTTTGAAATTTTTTTAAAAAAAAATAATATCACTTTTATTAATGACTCAAAAGCGACCTCATTCAAAGCAACGGAGTCTGCTTTGCTTAGCCTTCAAAACATATATTGGATATTAGGAGGACTACCGAAAAAAAATGACAAAATAAGATTAGTTAACTGTAAAAAAAATATATCCAAATGTTATTTAATAGGAAAAAATATTGAATTCTTTAAAAATCAAATTAAAGGCAAATTACCTTTTTCAATTACAACAAATTTAAAAAATACTATTATTGAAATTATAAAAGATTGTAATAAAAATAAAAATATAAAAAAATTTGTTCTTTTAAGCCCCGCGGCGGCTTCATATGATCAATTTACCAATTTTGAAATGAGAGGGGATGAATTTAAAAAGTTAAGCAAAAGTTATGCAAGAAAACTCATTTAAATTTTTTATAATAAATTATTGGAGAAGTATCGACAAAAAAATTTTATTTTGTTTTTTTGTTTTATTTTTTTTAGGTTTATTTTTTTCTTTTTCATCTACATCTTCTTTAGCTGGAGAGAGATTAAATAAAGATTACTATTTTTTTTTTACAAAACATTTTTTTTATACACTTCTTGCCTTAACCATTATGTTATTTATTTCTATTATAAAAACCAAAACATTGATTAAGTTTACAATTCCATTATTTATTATATCCTTGATATGTTTATCTTTAGTTCCAATTATTGGCGTTGAGGTAAAAGGTGCTAAGCGTTGGTTAGATCTATATTTTTTTAGATTACAACCAATAGAAATATTAAAACCTTTCTTTATTTTGATAACAGTGAAAATATTAACATTTGAAAAATTTAACAATTCACAATTAAAATATTTTTTGAGTTTTATAATTTTAAGTGCAGTAATAATTTTATTAATAGATCAACCAGACTTAGGTCAATCAATATTACTAATATTAACTTGGGTTGCGACAGTTTTCATTTCAGGAGTAAGTCTTATTTACATAATTGTTTTTTTCTCATTTTTTTTATTATCTATAAGTTCATTATTATTTTTTCTGCCCGAAAAATTTGGCTATATTATAAATCGTCTCTTAACATTCATTGATCCTAGTCAAGGAGATAAATTTCAATCGTCTTCAGCTTTAGATGCAATAAAGTTAGGAGGATTAACTGGTCAAGGGATGGGAGAAGGTATCTTAAAAGAGAGTGTTCCAGAAGCTCATACAGATTATGTTATTGCAGTGATATCTGAAGAATATGGCTCATTAGTTTCAATAATAATATTAATTATTTTTTTATATATTTCTTTTAGAATTATTAAAAATTGTTCTAATCAAGATAATCAATTTTTAAAAATTTCTTTAAGCGGTTTAGCCTCATTATTAATTTTTCAAACATTTATTCATGCTGGCGTAAATACTAATTTATTACCTACAACTGGAATGACATTACCATTTTTAAGTTATGGTGGTTCATCTCTTATTGGTAGCGCAGTACTTGCTGGATTAGTTTTAAATTATACTAAAAATAAAGTTTATCTATATGATTAAAAAAAAAATATTAATTGCGACTGGAGGAACTGGTGGACATATTTTTCCAGCTTTCAGCTTGGCAAATTTTTTAGCCAAAGCAAATTACTCGGTCCAGCTAGCCAGTGATAAACGAGGTTTAAGATATTTAAGTAAATTAAAAAATTTACAAGTAGTGTATATTCCATCTTCTCCAATTATAAAAAAAAATATTCTTACTCTATCTTACTCTTTGTTAGTAATTTTTTTTTCTATATTTAAATCTATATTTTTTTTATTATTAAATAGGCCATCATTAGTTTTTGGAATGGGAGGATATTCATCATTTCCAATTTGTATTGCTGCATCCATTTTGAGAATCAAATTAGTTACTTATGAAAATAATTTGGCTATTGGTAAAACAAATAAATATTTATTACCATTTGTTAAAAAGATATTTGTTTCCTTTAAAGATCTTGAAGGTATTCACGGTCAATATAAAAAAAAAGTTTTTGAAGTAGGTAATATTATTAGAGAGGAAATTATTAATTCTAAAAATCAATTAGATATATATAATGATTTTGAAAGTTTTCAAATTCTTGTATTAGGCGGTAGTCAAGCTGCCAAAATTTTTGCAGAAGAATTACCACCTGTATTTGATAAACTTCAAAATGCAGGTATTGCAATAAAAATTTTTCAACAATGTCAAAAAAAACAAAGTGATCAATTATCTCAGATATATAAAAAAGTAAAAATTGATAGTGAGGTGTTTAATTTTACTGAAAACATTAAAGAATATTACTCAAAAGCAAATTTAGTTATTACGCGCTCTGGTGCATCAGTTTTAGGAGAATTAATAAATTTTAAGATTCCATTTATTTCAATTCCGCTTCCAACATCTGCTGACAACCATCAATATAAAAATGCCCAATTTTATTCTAAAAAGGGTTACGGATATTTATTGGAGGAAAGAAATATAAAAGATCAATTGTATGATTTAATTTATTCGTTGAATAAAGATAAATCACTACTTAAAAATATATTATCAAATCAAAATCAATATTCTGACAAAGATATATTTAAAAATTTAATAAAACATATAGAAAAAATTATAAATGAAAAAAATTAATTTAGGTCAAAAAGATATTATTCACTTTATTGGAATAGGTGGAATTGGGATGAGCGGTCTTGCTCAAATAATGAAAAATATGGGATTTAAAATCCAAGGTAGTGATCAAAATAAAAATAAAAATATTATTAGCTGTTTAAAATTTGGGATTAAAATTTTTATAGGTCATTCACTAAGAAATATAAAAAAAGCTACAATTGTTGTAAAATCAACTGCTATTAAGAATAATAATATTGAGATTAAATTTGCCAAAAAAAATAAAATACCAATTTATTCAAGAGCAGAAGTTTTGGCAGATGTAGTTTCTTTAAAAAAAAATATAATAATTACTGGATCCCATGGTAAAACTACAACGACATCTTTAGTTGCTAAAATTTTATCTGATCAAAAACTTGATCCAACTATAATTAATGGTGGAGTAATTAATTCTTTTAAAAGTAATGCAAAACTTGGAAGAGGCGAGTGGGCAATTCTGGAAGCTGACGAGTCAGATGGAAGTTTTTTAAAATTACCAATTAATTATTCAATCGTTACAAATATTGATTATGAACACCTTGATTATTACAAGAATTATAAAAATTTAGAGAATTCTTTTTTAGAGTTTATAAATAAAACACCGCCTACTGGAAAATCTATTATTTGTTTGGATAATGGGAATATAAAAAAAATTCTAAACAAAATTAAAAATAAAAATATAATAACTTATGGAGAAAATGCTAAAGCTGAATTTCGAATTACAAATATCAAGTATGACCTTGATAGTACTTTTTTTGATTTAATCTTTAGAGACTCAGAAAGAAAAATTAAGAAAATAAAAAATATAAATGTTAAATTACTTGGAAAACACAATGTTCTTAACGCAGCAGCTGCCTTAATCGTTTGTATAAATTTAGGTGTTAATCAAAATTTAGCTAAAAAATCTCTTAAAAATTTTTCAGGTGTTCAGAGAAGAATGAGTAAGGTTTTTTCAAAGAATAAGAATGATTTTTACGATGATTATGCTCATCACCCAACTGAAATAAGTTCAATCTTGGAAGGTGTAAAAAATGTTAGCTCCAAAAGAAAAATAATAAGTATATTTGAACCACATAGATATTCTAGAGTTTTATCTTTAAAGAATGAGTTTTCAAAGTGCTTTTTAAAATCGAATTTAGTAATTATTTGCCCCTTATATGCAGCTGGAGAAAGAAAAAATTCAAAATTTAATATGAATAAATTTGCAAATCTAATTTCTAAAAATTCTAATACTCAGGTAGTTATTGTTAAAAAAGAGATAGAGCTTAGCAATTTTTTAAAAAAGAATTTAAAAAGTAACGAAATCGTAATAGGTATGGGAGCTGGATTAATTTCAAAATGGATGACAGGACTTAAATTTTATTTATGATAATAGAGAAAGCATTTATTAAAAAATATAAAGATAATCTAAGAAAAAATGTAAAACTTTCTAATTATAGTTGGTTTAATCTTGGTGGTAATGCGGAATATTTCTATAAAGCCAGAGATAAAAATCAATTATTAGAATTTTTGGAAGAAGCGAACAAGAAAAGATTAAAAACAACAATTATTGGAGCTGGCTCCAATACTTTAATTAGAGATAATGGTATAAAAGGAGTTGTAATAAAATTAGGTCAAAGTTTTTCTTTTACAAAAATTATAAGTAACAATATGTTAGAAGCTGGAGCAGCAACTCTTGATCGTAAAGTTGCGAATTTTGCAAAGGAAAATAATTTAGGTAATTTAGAGTTTTTATCATGTATTCCAGGATCAATTGGTGGCGCGATTATAATGAATAGCGGATGTTACGATAACGACATATCAAAAGTTTTGTCTTCAATAAAAGTGATTGATAAAAAAAAACTTAACGAAATCACAATTGATCAAGATGATATAAAGTTTCTATATAGAGGCTCAAATCTGTCAAAAGATTTTATAATTATATCGGCTAAATTTAAAGGCATTCAAAATCAAAGAGAAATAATTGAAAAAAAACAATTTAATTTTATTGAACAAAAAAAATTATCACAACCAAGTCAGATTAAAACATGTGGTAGTACTTTCAAAAATATCAGCAAAGAAAAAAAAGCGTGGATGCTCATTAAAAAATCTGGGTGCGATCAATTTAAAGTAGGAGATGCAATGATTTCTCAAAAACACTGCAATTTTTTTATCAATAATGGAGATGCAAAATCAAAAGATATTGAAAACTTAATTTTGAAAGTAAAACAAAAAGTTTATGAAAAAACAGGAGTAAATCTAGAATTAGAGATTAAAATTATAGGTGAATAATAAAAAATTTAAAAATGTTTTAGTAGTATTAGGAGGCACTTCAGGTGAAAGAGCTGTAAGTTTAGAAAGTGGAAAAGCCTGCGTAAAAGCTCTTAAAAAAATTGGATATAAGGTTTCAACATTTGACCCGAAGAAAAAAAATTTTAATTTGATAAATAAAAAAAAAATTGATGTAATATTTAATGCTTTACATGGCAGAGACGGAGAAGATGGTGTCGCTCAGAGTTATTTTGAATATTTAAAAATACCATATACTCACTCAGGGGTTATAAGTTCTTATACTGCAATGAATAAAGTGCATTCAAAAAAAATATTTATTAAAAATAAAATTAAAACACCAAAATTTTTCTCAATAAAGAAAAATCAATACAAGAAAAGCTTAGTGGAAAAAAAAATAGATATTAAAAATATAAGATTTCCGGTTGTATCAAAACCAATTAATGAAGGCTCGAGTCTTGGTGTGGACGTATGTAAAAATAAAAAAAAATTATTTAGATCAATTAATAGTTTGTTAAAAAAATATAATGAACTTTTGTTTGAAGAGTATATAGGCGGGCAAGAAATACAAGTCGCGGTTATTAATGGAAATGCTCTTGGGGCTATAGAATTAATACCAAAAAGATTATTTTATGATTATAAAGCAAAATATACCAAACAAGCAAAAACTAAACATATAATGCCAGCAAATTTAACTAAAAAAAAATATACAGAAATTAAAAAGATTGCTGAAAAAGCTCATAAAGTTTTGAATTGCAGGGGAGTAACGAGATCTGATTTTAAATTTTATAAAGGCAATTTTTACTTGTTAGAAACTAATACTCAACCAGGAATGACAGGATTATCGTTAGTGCCAGAAATTGCAATTTATACAGGGCTAACTTTTGAAAATCTGGTAGAGAACATTTTATTAGATGCAAGTATTAATAGATGAAAAATCGAATAATTATTTCTATATTAATATTTCTTTTTTTAACTACAATTACTTCAAAACAAACTTTAGAAATCTCAAAATTTAAATTAAAAAAAATAGATATAGAAAATAATTTTTTACTTAATGAGGAAGATATTAAAAAACAATTAATACCAATTTATGATAAAAACCTAATTTTTTTGAGAAATTCAGAAGTAGAGAAAGAACTAGTGAGAAATAGTTTTATTGATAGTTTCAACATAAAAAAGAAATATCCAGATACATTGCGAATAAAAATTTTTGAAAAAAAACCAATAGCTATTCTTCTCAAAGAAAAAAAGAGGTTCTACCTAAGTGAAAAAATAGAATTGATTGAATTTAATAATTATAAAAAACTTCAGAATTTGCCTCTTGTGTTAGGTGATGAGGTTGAATTTAAAATTTTTTATAACAATTTAAAGAAAATAAACTTTCCATTTGAACTTGCAGATAAGTTTACGTTATATGAAATGAAAAGATGGGATATTGAAACTGTTAATAAAAATATAATAAAATTACCTCCAAAAAATTATTTAGAAAGTTTAAAAAATTATTTAAAATTAAGAAATCAGATAGAGTCCAAGAAATATAAAGTGTTTGATTATCGCATCAAAAATCAACTTATTGTAAAATAGCAAATGAAAAATACCTCACTTACATTATATATTGAGATAGATAATAATAATTTAATTTTCTTTGTTTGTGAAAGTGACATACAAAATTATTTTAATCAAACATTTAAATTAAAAGTTAAATTAGATGATTTAGAAAATGATAAAATTTCTGATTTTAATAAAATTTATAATGTTATAAAAAAAAATATATATTCAATTGAGCAAAAACTAAACTTTACGTTTAAAGAAGTAGTTTTAATTTTAGAAAATTTTGATCCTTCGTTTATTAGTTTTACAGGTTACAAAAAATTAAATGGATCTCAAGTTTTAAAAGAAAATATCACCTATATTTTAAATTCCTTGAAATCGAGAATAGATGAATTAGAAAATAAAAAAAAAATTTTACATATTTTTAATTCAAAATTTAATCTTGATAATAAAATAATTGAAAATTTACCTATAGGTTTATTTGGTGATTTATACTGTCATGAATTATCATTTACACTAATAAATCTGAACGATTTTAAGAATTTAAATAATATTTTTCAACAATGTAATTTAAATATAAAGAAAGTTTTACTTAAAAGTTTTATTTGTGGTGCATTAATAAGCAATAACAATCCAGGTATTAATTCGTTTTTTCAAATTAAAATTTGTAATAAAAATTCAAAAATTTTTTATTTTGGAAATGATTCTTTAAAATTTGAGCAAGATTTCAAATTTGGAATTGAAATTATTATTAAAGATATATCTAAAATTACATCACTTAAAATTGAAACAGTAAAAGAAATTTTAAAAAAGATTGAATATAAAAAGGCTTTTTTAGATGATGAACTAATTGAAAGCAAATTTTTTGAAGATGGACATTATAGAAAAATTAAAAAAAAATTAATCAATGATATTTCTAAAGCTAGAGTAAAAGAAATTTGTGATTTATTAATATTTAATAATAAGAATTTCAAATATTTTAGTGAAACATCACAAATTATATATCTAAAAATTAATGACACTGTTTATTCTAAATATCTGAAAAATATTTTTGAAGATGTCCTATCAATTAATAATAAATTTAAAATTAAAATTTTAGAGAACTCATCGTCAGAAAATATGATGAAAACTGCTGATAAACTTGTCCATTTTGGTTGGAAAAAAGAAGCTATACCTGTTGCCCAGTCAAAAAAAACACTAATTGCAAGGATTTTTGATACAATATTTGGGTAAAAGTTGTTTTTTTTAGAAACATTAGTTGTTTTAATTTAAAAACCACTCTCCAGTATAACAATTTGGATGTTAGAAATTTATCAAAAAACATTGCCAACAAATGTAACCTTCAAAGGAATGGGCTTACATTCAGGAAAAAGTTCAACAATAAATTTGTTTCCTGCAAAAGAAGATACAGGAATTGTTTTTAAAAGAGTAGATATTAATAGAAATAACTTAGTTCATGCAAATTTTAAAAACGTTACATCAGCTAGATTGTGTTCGACTTTAGAAAATAGTCACGGTGTAAAGGTTTCAACTGTAGAGCATTTACTTGCCGCTCTTTATATATGTGGTGTTGATAACGCGTTAGTGGAAATTAATAACGAAGAAGTTCCAATAATGGATGGTTCTGCAAAAGAGTTTTTAGAAGTTCTCAACGAGTTAGAAATAGTTAATCTCCCAAAAAAAAGAAAATATTTAAAAATCTTGGATAAAGTAGAACTCTTGGACGGTGAAAGAAAAATATCAATTGAACCTGGTAACTCGACGTTTGAAGTGGATTTTCAATTGGATTACAAAAATAAAATTATTGGAAGACAAAGAAATAAAATTAATTTTTTTACCGATGAATTAGAAGATATTTATAATTCAAGAACTTTTTGTTTATTCGAAGATATCGAGAAAATAAAGAAACATGGTCTTGCAAAAGGAGGATCTTTAGATAACGCTATAGTTGTTGATAATGAAAAAGTTTTAAATGAAGAAGGTCTTAGAAATAAAAAAGAATTCGTAAATCATAAAATTTTAGATTTAGCAGGTGACTTTATGCTTTCAGGGTATAGAGTTTTAGGAAAAGTAAAATGCTATCAAGGTGGCCATGAATTAACAAATATGTTTTTAAGAAAATTACTTGATTCAAAATCTGCATTAAGCTTAATAGAATTAAATGAAGTAATAATTTCTAATAAAAAAGATACTAGTCCAATTAGTAAAATAGCAATTAACGCATAATAACAATTTTAACATATAAATTTTAAATTAATCTGATATTAATTTAAATATGTTCTATCGAATATGTTTAACATTAATATTAGTTAGTTTTTTAAATTCATGTATTAATAACAATAACAAAGTTAAATATGAAGCCACCCAAAAGACAGATAATCCATTTGAGATATATAAAGAGGGTTTTGAAGCATTCAACATAAATGATTTTTTTTATGCTAGTCAAAAATTTAGTGAGGCCGAATTAATTTTTGACTCTCCTAAGCACGCCGCCAAATCTTCTATTATGTCAGCATACTCACTCTATGCAATTAATCTTTACAATGATGCTGAGGAAAATTTAAATAGATTTTTAAAAAATTACCCCGCTGACAAAAGTGTAATTTATGCGCATTATCTTTTAGCTATCATTCAATTCGAACAAGTGGGAGATGAAAAACATGATTTAAAACCACTTATTGAGTCAAAAAAAAGAATAGATTTTTTTTTAAAAAAATATCCTAACACCGAGTATGCAATAGATTTAAAATTTAAAAATAGCTTATTGGAAAATCAATTCGCTGCTAAAGAACTTTATATAGCTAAGTATTATATTTCTGTACAAAAATGGGTTCCTGCAATTAATCGCTTAAAACTTATCGTAAAAAAATATGATGAAACAATTTTCATTGAAGAGGCGCTTCATCGATTGGTTGAAATAAATTACCATTTAGGATTAGAAAAAGAGGCAAAAAAATATGCGAGCATTCTTGGATATAATTATAATTCAAGTAAATGGTATGAACAATCTTACAAAGTTTTGAATAAGGATTATAATTTAATATTGAAAAAAGATACAAAGGAAAAAAAAAAATTGTTTAATAAGATTATAAAAATTATTAAAAGAAATTAATGAATGAAAAAAAAGATATTATAAAAAATTATAAGTTAAAGATTAAAAACTTAAAAAATCATAATAAACATTATCACGAAAAAGATAATCCAAAAATTACAGATGCAGAATATGATACTTTAAAAAAAGAAATATTAGATTTTCAAAAAAAATATAATTATTTATCTGATTTAAATTTAACGAAAAATTTAGTTGGTTCAGCTCCAATTAAGAAATTTAAAAAAATTAAACACCTAAGCCCAATGCTTTCTTTGTCTAATTCTTTTAATGTAGATGACATGAAAGATTTTAATAAAAAAGTATCTAATTTTTTAAATCATACCGAAAAAAATATAACATTACTCGCAGAGCCAAAAATAGATGGAATTTCTGCTACTCTAATTTATGAGAAAGGCACACTTGTTAAAGGTTTATCTCGAGGTGATGGATTATACGGTGAAGATATTTTAGAAAACTTAAAAACAATTAAAAACATTCCTAAAAAAATTATTTCAAAAGATATACCTGATTTGCTTGAAGTGCGTTGCGAGGTTTATATTAGTAAATCTGATTTTATAAATTTAAAAGATACTTTTGCCAATCCTAGAAATGCAGCCGGAGGCTCTTTAAGGCAAAAGGATCCTAAAGTAACTTCTAAAATTCCTTTAAAATATTTCGCCTACGGCTTCGGATTAGTAAAACCAATGATTTTTAAAACACAGGATGAATTTCTAAAGAAAATTAGTAAGTGGGATTTTATTATAAATCCACTTTCAAAAATTGTAAAAAACATAAATGATGTTGAAAAACAACACTCAAAAATTGACAAATTAAGATCTTCATTAGATTATGATATTGATGGGTTAGTATATAAAATTAATGACTTATCATTACAACGAAGACTGGGTAACACTTCTAATTCACCAAGATGGGCAACTGCTTATAAATTTTCAGCAGAAAAAGCTATAACTAAGATAAAAAACATTACGATTCAGGTTGGTAGAACAGGTGCTATTACCCCAGTCGCTAAAGTCGAGCCGGTAAACGTTGGAGGTGTAGTCGTTTCCAATGCAACTTTACATAATGAAGATGAAATTGAACGAAAAGACATTCGAATTGGAGATATAGTTCAAATTCAAAGAGCTGGAGATGTAATTCCACAAGTAGTATCAGTTGATAAATCTAAAAGACATAAAAATAGTAAGAAATTTATTTTTCCAGATAAATGTTTATGTGGTTTTAAAACTACAAAAGAATTTAGTAAAAGCACAAATAAACTTGATGCGGTTAGAAGATGCAGCAGAGGATATAATTGTGATTTTACGGCCAAAGAAAAACTTAAACATATTGTGTCAAAAGAAGCTTTCAATATAGATGGGCTTGGAAAAAAAGTAATTGAACAATTTTGGGATTTAAATTTAATAAAAGAACCTTCAGATATTTTTGATTTAAACTACAATAAGATTATAGAGTTAGAGGGATGGGGCGAGTTATCTATTAATAACTTAAAAAAAGCTATCAAAAAATCGCAGATAATTTCTTTAGATAAGTTTATTTATTCAATAGGAATTAGACATATAGGTCAAGAAAATGCAAAAATATTAGCAAACTTTTTTAACTCAATTAAAGAATTTACTAAGTTATTTACCTTGAATAATAGAGAAAAAATTTTAGTAAATCTGGTTGATCTAGATGGAATAGGTGAAACTCAAATTCATTCTATAAAACGCTTTTTTTCTAATGAAACAAATACCAGAATAATTAAAGATTTAATTGATAAATTAAATATTAAAAATACTGCTAAACAAAATAATGACGGAAAATTTTCAAACAAAAAATTGATGTTTACCGGCGGATTTAAGAACATGAGTAGATCAGAGGCAAAATCTATTGCTGAAAATAATGGTGGAAAGGTATTAGGATCTATTTCTAATAAACTTGATTTTTTGGTAGTAGGCGACTCCAAACCCACAAAAAGAAAAATTGAACAGGCCAAACAATTAAATATCAAGATTATTTTAGAGAAGGATTGGAATAAAATTTTAAATAGCTGAACAAGCTTTTTGAAGATCTAATGACTCAATTCTATTCATAGATTTTTTTAGATTTTTGAAAACAGTTCTATGATATTTATTTAACCATTTTTTTTCTTTTTTATTAAGACTTTCTCGAATAATTAAATCTTTATCTATGGGAGCCATTGTTAGATTTTCAAAACTCATTTTTTCACTGCTTGATTTAACATATATTAGATTTTCGATTCTAATACCAAATTTATTTTTTTCATAGTAACCAGGTTCGTTAGATACGATCATACCTTTTTCGAAATTAATTTTATTTCTTTTTGATATCGCATGGGGTCCTTCATGTACATTTAGAAAATATCCAACTCCATGACCAGTTCCATGCGCATAATTTAAACCAATTTGTTTAAGATACCTTCTTGCGCTGTCATCAATTAATGATCCTGAGGTTTTTTTTTTTAACTTAAAACTTGCAACAGCAATATGCCCTTTAAGAACTCTTGTAAAAATATCTTTAATTCTTTTACTTGAATTTTCTAAAGAAATAGTCCTAGTCACATCTGTGGTTCCGAATTCATATTGGCCACCTGAGTCAACAAGATATATGTCACCTTTTTTTAGTTTCCTATTTGTTTCTCTCGTTGCTTTATAATGTATGATGGCTCCATTTGGCCCAGTTCCTGATATCGTTGGAAAACTTAAAAATTTAAATTTTTTATTTTTTTCTCTAAATTTTAGTAATTTTTGTGATGCACTCATTTCAGTAATATTTTTTTTATAAAAATTTTTCTTGACCCAAAATAAATATTTAGTTAAAGCCACACCGTCATAGATATGTGCTTTTTTGATATTCTCTATTTCCTGCTTACTTTTAATTGCTTTAAGAAAATAGATAGGATCATGAAAACTAAGTATCTCATTATTTTTATCAATTATATTTTCAAAAAAATATGAGCAAGAATTTTGATCGATAATAATTCTTTTTTTTTTTATCTCTAAAAGTATTTTAGCACACATTTTAATATCTATAAATTCAATTTCTTTAAAGCATCCTCTTAAAGATAATGATATTTTTTTTAAGTCACAAAAAAATTTAATATTTTTATTTTTATCAATCAAAACAAAACTATATGGTATGGGAGTATACTTTGTGTCACGACCTCTAATATTTAATAACCAGGCATTATTTTCACTAGCAGTTATAAATAAAAAATCAGATTTTCTTTTCTTTAAATAATTGGTTATTTTATTAATTTTAGATTGATATTTTTCACTTCCTGAATTATTCGGTAACTTAAAAAATTTACTATTATTATTTGTTATCTTTCTTTTCCAAATTTCATCAATTAAATTTTTAAAAAGGGGTTTTAACTTACATTTAGTTTTTCCAAAAAATAAAGACAAAGTTTTTTTTGTAAATAAATTAGGATCAAAACCAATTGATATTTTTTTTTCTTTTAGGATATCACATGGCATTTTATCCGGAATTGTAACAATCTTAAAAGATTTTCCGCTTTGGTTATTTGCTTGCAAAGTGTATCTACCGTCAACAAATAAATAATTCTTTTCTTTTAATATTAAGGCAAAACCATAAGAGCCAGAAAAGTTTGTAATATAGTTTAGCCTGTCATTGTGGTCTTGAATATATTCACTAAAAAATTCATCATTTTTAGGAATAATGTATCCCTCTATTTTTTCTCTTCTAAAAATTTTTTTTAAACTCTTTATTTTTTCCATTTAAGCATTTTATTTTTTTTATAACGATCCCATCCTGGACTTCTGTATTCTTCATCAAATTCAATAGAATTGTCTTGATTAAATTCAAAGTCGGAATTTTCACTTAAACTAATTTCATTTTTTTCTACACTTTCTTCAGGTATTTCGTTTATAAATCTTGATGGCAAAGCATCCATCCAGTCTCCATGGTAAGCTCTTTTCATCGCAAATGATAAGTAAGCTTCTTTTTTTGCTCTTGTTATTCCCACATATGCCAGTCTTCTTTCTTCCTCCAAAGCAAAATCACCTTTCTCTTCTAAAGATTTTTGATGAGGAAATAAGCCTTCTTCCCATCCTGGCAGGAACACTACATCAAACTCTAAACCTTTGGCGGCATGCATTGTCATCAAATTTATTTTTGCACCTTCCCACTCTTGATCTATCGAGGTTGCTAAGGCTACATGCTCTAAAAAATTAGGTAAGTTGTCATAATCCTGCATGGCTCTAATTAATTCTTTTAAGTTTTCCAATCTATTTTCATTATCTAAATCTTTTTTGTTTTTTATCATTGATGAGTACCCCGATTCATCTAAAACCAATTTTAATAAATCAAAATGTTTCATTTTTGATGAGTCAATACGCCATTTTTGAATCATTTTTATTAATTGGCTTAGCGCAGTCTTTATTTTAGGTTTTAAATCTCCTTTTTCTATTAATTTAATTATTGAGTCTTCTAGACATAACTTATTAGCTCTACCAAAATTATAAATTAGGTTGAGGGTGCTTTCACCGACTCCTCTTTTAGGTGTACCAATAACTCTTTCTAAAGCTAAATCATCAAATTTTTGACTAATAATTCTTAAGTATGATACTGCATCTTTTATTTCAGCTCTTTCATAAAATTTTATTCCTCCAAGAACACGATATCCGATCCCAACCTGTAGAAATCTTTCTTCAAATTCTCTCGTTTGGTATATTGCTCTAACCAATATCGAGACATCGTTTAAAGAGTATTTTTTTTTAATTTTCCGCTCAATTATATCACTTATACCCTGCGCCTCTTCTTTACCAGTCCTGTAACAATTAAGTTTTACCAACTCTCCTTGATTTGCCGAAGACCACAACTTTTTACCAACTCTACTTGAATTATTTGAAATTAAACTTGAAGCAGTTTCTAAAATATTTTTTGTAGATCGATAATTTTGTTCAAGTTTAAATACTTTGCAATTTTTATAAATTTGATCAAATGTGAGAAAATTTTTTATTTCAGCACCTCTCCAGCTATATATTGATTGATCATCATCACCAACGCAACAAATATTTTTATTCTTATTAACTAGTAAATTTAACCATTTATTTTGTATAAAATTAGTATCCTGAAATTCGTCAACTAAAATATATTTGAAATTATTTTGATATATCTCTTTTATATCATGATGTTCTTCAAAAAGCTTTACACAGAATAAAATTAAATCGCCAAAGTCAAATGCATTTAGATCTTTGGTTTTATTTTGATATATATCGTAAACTTTTAAAATTGATTTTAATATTGAACCAGATTTTTCTAACTTTACATTTTTTGGAAGTAACCCTTTATTTTTCCACTGGTCGATATGATACATAATTAACTGAGGAGAAAATTTTTTGGCGTCCAAATCTTCTCCTTTTACAATATTTCTAATCAATTTTTTTTGGTCGTCAGTATCGAGTATTGTAAAATTACTTTTGTATCCTAAAGCCTCCGCATGTCTTCTTAAAAATTTCACACTAATAGAGTGAAAAGTCCCTAACCAGGGTACTGCATTTGTACTTCCTTTAATATGTTGCATAACTCTATTTTGCATTTCTTTTGCAGCTTTATTAGTAAATGTCACGCAAAGTATTTGATTTGCCCAAGCTTTTTTTTGATTGATTATATGAATAAGTCTTGTTGTTAAAACTCTAGTTTTTCCCGAACCTGCTCCGGCAACAATTAAATTAGGTCCTTCTGTACTTAGAACAGCTTCTTTTTGCTCTTTGTTAAGGTTTTCAATTAAATTATCTATGTTATTCATAAGAGAGAATTTTCATTTATATACTA
>MDTB01132714.1_pt1 | contig 25425 bp, 14 predicted proteins | sample 811161 | NCBI WGS metagenome assembly MDTB01 (sample SAMN05326650, study PRJNA326480) | marine metagenome | isolation source: seawater | place: Mediterranean Sea | collected 2009
ACGCCATTATGTGTATGACGATCAGGAGACTGGAAATATTTAAGGATGTTGTATGTTACACCATCAACAGTTCCCTTCCAAGAAACAACTGTACCCTTAGCAGTTACAGAAGAACCACCTGAAGTATATGTCTGTGAAATCTCTTCATCAACGAAGAAATCACCAGAAGGACTTTGAACCTTCAATGCAGGAGTTGCACTTAGGTTATCAGCAGTTGCGAAGTCTGTAGTACCGAAATTGTATGGGTCACGAAGTAGACCAATACGACGGAAATCGTTATCTGTTGGGAAGTCACCTTCTCCTTCATCATAGGTCAAACGAGTGTTGACCATAACTCTCTTACCACCCAACTCTTCTACAGGGTCAGCACCGTGTCCACCCTGAGGAGGAATAATAACTTCTACAGCACCACCAGTTGCGTCACTGTTAGCATCAATATCAGATCCAGTTGTTAATCCACTATCACTATAAACATCTCCAAAGTTGATAGATGCATATGTGTATCCAGTACCAGCAGCCTGTAGACTTGCCTCAACAATAGAACCAGAATCAACTACAAGTTTAGCGATTCCAGCAGAACCATCACCCTTGATTGGAGTGTAGTAAGTACCAGCATCATAGTTAGAACCTGAATCGGTAATAAGAATAGTATCTATAGCACCGTTAACAGCAGCAGAAGTAACAGCAGTTTCTTCAATGATTGGAAGAAAGTCAGTTGACAAGAACTTCAATACACTGTCAGTAGGGATAGTATACATATACTTCCATACATATGGACGCTTACCATCAGTCCTATATCCAGGGTTACCAGCATCTTCTGGTTCAATAAAGATACCAGAGATAGACTGAACCTTAGTAGGTTCTGTAACTGATACTACACCGTTAGGATCTGTAGGAGTTTGACCGTTATATAAACACTTGAAAACCTCATAGTTGCTATTCATCACATAGAATGTGGAAGCAAATAATGAGGTAGCACCAGTAGCAGCAGTCTTAGAACTAGAATAATCGGGCTTGTACATATCGTACACTGTGTTAGCACCGAAGTTATAACGCTTAACCACGAATGTTAAATCATCTTTCTTAACTCTTTTAAGAGAGATCATATCATCGTAGATCTCGAACTTCTCTTCTTGAGAGTCAAAAGGTGATGTAGGAACGTTCTCAGATCCAGTCCTCCACACACCAGCTTTACCAGTAGCACCACTTGCATTACCAGTAACAGTAGTACCAGCAACGAAATTAGAGTTCTGACCTAGTGTACCATTTACACCAGATAATAGGACAGAATTTGGAAATACTTTTTCGACTGTACCATATACAGAAGCACCACCAGGATATGAAGTACCTTGATATACAACCTCACCTACTTGAAAGGTGTTGTTGATTGCATAAAGTTCAAGATATGCTTTCCATTCTTGGGGTCTTCCGATAAAGAAGTAAAGTCTTGTACGTTGTGTACCTGCCTCAGCTGCTGCTTCTTCAGCAGGAGTGGAGGTTGTGGGTTCAGATAATGCCTCGACGAACTGTTGGGCATTATGTATCCTGAACAGATCAGTGATAATAGCAGACATTGTTTTCTAAAAGTGTTTCTGAGACTGGATCCGAAAGTTATTTATATTTATAGATCTAAATCTGCGGTGATTATATAGTCACCTGCGATATAGGAGTCAGTATTGGCATCATTGAACCACATTAATCTGACACCGTATTGATCTGATGTCATATTTGTCGAGTTAGCCATATAGATACGGATTATCGTCGTGGCGGTTTGAGCATTAGATGGAATATTTTGTGTTATTGTATTCCAATTAGTGTAATTCGCTTGACTGTAGGTCACTACTGACCCAATATCAATGAATGTAGTTCCACCATCAATACTGTAACTCAGCATCAAATCGTTAACTGCGGATCCTGGTGCATTACCACCATTGCTCCCGTCACCACGAATTGCACTAAACGTTACCGTATTGTATGTAGTCAAGTCAGTAGGAGCAAATGTTGCGGATCTAGCTCCACTTGTACCTGAGAATAAGAGATAATTTATGTTGGAATCAAAAACTGTTCCACCAGATACGACAGATGCACCTACGTTAGTAGTGTTAAAGTCATAAGCACTGAATCCTTTTTCAACCACACCTAATGGGTTGACACGTGTACATCCAACAAAACGATCGGAGAATGCTTGTGTATACGTGATTTTTTCAACCTTAGTTTGATCTGCTGCACTTCCGATTATGAAAGAACCCCCTGAAGCAGGGAATCCAGCAGTAGAATCAACTAAGATAGTATCAGATCCATTTGGATTATCTAAAGCGGAGTATGTAAGTTTAGTACCGAAATGTACCTCAGATCCTTGCATATACACAAAGTTATTTGTGTCACCAGGATCATTAACTTGTGAATTATAAACTTCGGGATTGTCGAAATCTTCAATCGTCAAGTTAGGATACTTCTCAGACCACCATCCTATATTCATATCTCCCATAATGTATTGTATTGTCCTACCCATACCATCAGTGTAGTAGCCATTGTTATTGGTTGTACTCTGTGGTTGAATTTCAAACTTGAAGCTCTGTAGGTAATTCAAATGAGGACCAAGGTTACCAGGACTGAATGTCTCCTTAACACCCTTCATTTGAGGGTTGGTACCTGCTTGTTTCTCAATAGCACCTGACTGAGCAGTTAGTTTTGTCTCTGTAAACTTGTACTTGGTGACAGCAACTGAGACACCCTGAACACCACCTGTACATTGTGTATTCGTGACGTTAGTCTTAAGATATTGAACTCTTGTTTGTTCAGGTTTAAGTTCAACAAGTATTTGTGGTTGACGCTTAGTAGATAGATCTTGTAGATCAATAATCTTCCTGATATGAATTACAGGATCATATGTTCTATTAAGAAGATATGCACTGCTACCAGCATTACCAAATACTAGAGTGACACCATAAGGTACAACTGCTGCCCACTGTGCCCAAGTTGTCTGAGCACCACCCTTCTTGATAACAGAAAGATATGAATGTAATTTAGCAGTAGCATCTAAAGTAGGTGGTTCAATACCGAATGTAGTAAGATTCTTGATGTCAAGAGGGTTCCTACGAATAACGAAATAACCTCTAGTAAACAGAATCTGAGGAGGAACCTTATAACCAGAACCACCAGAGATAATTTCTGTATCACCTATTTCACCTCTAACAGTAATAGCATTAGCACGTGCACCACCACCAGCAGGTGCTCCAACTGGATCACCGTTTGCATCAACCTCAGGTTGACTACGGAAGATCATTACGGGTGGTTCACGATAGTTCTTAGAAATCTGTGGTTGTAGGTCACTATCATATATCGAAGAAGAATAGTCATATTCCTGTGAGATGTCATTAGCACTAGCATTAGCAGGAATGAATCCAGCACCAAGAAGATTCTCACCTTTATTCAATACATTGTCTAATCTCCAGTTAGCAACGTTATCAAAGTAAGTAGAGTTGTCTCTCTTAGAAAGTACAATACTATTAACACCACCTGGTTTGAGGTATTGAAGACCAGTACACTCTGTACCAGCTACGTTATTAATATAAACTTTTTCACCAGGACGGAAGTTGGCAGATACTGGATCAGTATATCCAGAACCATCAAGGTATAGACTGTATAATTCTAAAGTCTTTCTAGCTGGGATATAGTTCTTGACTGTACCTTGCCATACTATGCCAGAGTTAACATCATTCTGATCATTATACTGACATACGACATCGTTAGGTAGGAATTCTACACCAGCCTGTCTACTAGATGTGAGTGAGTGGTATCTCAACTCAGCATCAATACGTGCAACTGCCTGTGCACCATCTCCTTCAATCTGACCAGAGTAAGCACCAACGTTAATTACAACTTCATACTCATAAGATCTGAAGAATGATCCAACTGTTGTATCACTATCATAACCAGAAGTTACAAGTGCTTCTCTAGCAGCACGAATGATAGAACGAGTATCAGCCTCACCATCGATCTGAATAAAGTCACCAGACTTAAGTGTGGAAGGTAATCTATCCTGTCTATTAAATAATTTCTCTCTTAAATCAGAGTTAGTAGTCTCTTCAACTGCATTAACAGTTACATCAAGTAGAGATGCACTAGCTCCTCTGTCTCTAGTGAGACTTAAAGTACCATTTAACCAGTTAACTTTCTGTCCTGTAACACCCTCAACGAATAGAAGGTTTCTAGCACCAGGTGCCCAGTTCTGTTTATAGATTCTACCTCTTGCATATGAATACTCATACGTATGGTTGCCACCATTAGGATCAGTAGAAATCCAGCAATCTGCACCTTCTAAAGGAAGAACGATTTGCTGATCAACAGTTAATCTAAAGAACTTCTTAAATGTACCTTCAGGTTCAATGTTAAATCCTAAGAGAACACGCTCTGGATCCAAACCATAGAAGTATAAGATAAAGCATTCGGATCCTTCTGAAGGAGCCTCTTGGAATACAATGATATTGTCTTCAATTCTGTATGCTATTCTGTTCTGCTGAATAACACCGTTAAGTATAACTACAACGTTTTGACTTCTCTCTGCATAGAAAGGAACACCACCACGCTCTAATTCAAATATAGTTTGAGCATCATTGAACTGTGGTTCAATGGTGTCCATCTTATAGTACTTACCGTGCTTAAATCCAAAGAATTTCTGTTGAACACCAGGAGAGATAACAGCAGTACTACCAACATTAGCAATAGCTAGTGACGCTTCACTCTGTATATCTTCACCATTTAAGAACTCCTTCTTAGACATCTCAACCTGTATACGGTTAGGATTAGGGAAGTCCTGAGTTATCGTCATCAAATAATTTTTATTATTAAACGCAGTATTTTTAATTGTATTAAGAACAATACTGAATAATGTATTAACAGCAGATTCAACCTGTGCACACTGAGGCATTGAATCAACAGTGATTGTCAAATCTCTATTAGCAGTTAAAGAACTATAAACAATAGGCCATCTCTCTGGAATAGTTCTAGTTACACCAGATTCAAATGTAGTTGGGTTCTGTACAGCATTCTCAATTAGACCCACAAATGTATCAACAGCAGATTCAACCTGTGCACATTCGTTAGACTCCTTGGTAATACTAGGATCTTTAACCTGTATTAGACCGTGTGTTCCAACTGCATTAACTGTGTTGTTACGTATAATGTTAGCAAGAATAGTCTTAAGATGTCCCATTACATTCAACACCTCAGGTACTGAGTGCTGAATATGCTCTAGGTATCCATCTCTGTCTATGAATAAATCAGCAGCATCCCATACTTTGTTATTACCACCATACTGGAGGTTCCATACAATTGCTTCTAGGATATCTTTAACGTCATCAACACAATCACCAAGTGCATCGTGTGATGATGCTCTAGGATAGGTATGAGTTGTAGCGTGATTATCCATACCACAAGTTAATGTGATAGTGTCAGGGAAGAACTTAAATCCTGTATGTCTACCTAATCTATGTGTACCAATGTCCATCAACATATCACCTGTTGCAGGATCATATGTAAGAATAGATGGTTCGTAAGGTAATGGTTGAGATTTACCAACGTGTACTGTAATAGTAGTAGTATCTACAGATTTAACTACAATAGATCTACCATATGCAGGATCACCAACTCTAGGATATGAATGAGGAGTTTCATTTGCATCCATAGCACATCTCATTATAATGCTATTGGCCAGAATAGTAACAGTGTTGGATGTAGTAATAGCGTGACCACTACCAAGAGTAAGCACCATATCACCAGTGGATGCATCGTACGCAACATCTGTTGGCTTGAATTTCGCACCCGTGTTAACAGTAATAGCATCATCTAATGCCCTATCGAAAGTATGAGTGTAGCTACCACCTGTAATCAAGGATGCCTTCTTAACACTATTAGGAAGAGCAGATTGGAATACGTGATTAGTAGTATTGCTTGATGGTACAGTTGTATTAACTGTTATTTCAAAATTATTTAAAGAAGTATTGCTTATCTCGAACCAACCATCAGATGCCCAGTCTTTCTTATGTTTAATCGCATTTGAGACTCCTGAGACAAAGGTATGATCCGTAACATTAGTAGAAGGAATCATATCCAATACTGTAACATCAAAAGCATTACCAGTAGCATTAGAAATCTCTAGCCATCTGTTACTTGGATAGTCTGTATACCTAGGATAAGGATGTTGTGTTGAATTGGTATCTTCAAGACAAGTAAATGTCAACGCACCATCGTCAAACTTGATCCAATCACCATTTGATAAGTTGTGAGCAACAGTTGTACGTACTGATAGTACACCTGTACTAGGATCATAGGTAGTACCTGTATCAGCAGTAAACATATCCGATATTGCTCTAGGATATGCGTGATCATCAGCCTGTCCATTTTCATCACAACGGAATGTGACAGCACCGATATCTAATTTAACCCAGTCACCATTAGTATATCCGTGATCTGCAATGGTAAGTACCATCTTACCATCATTAGGAGTATAAACAGCATTAGTAGGTGTCTTACCTACCTGTGTTACAAACTGATGAGGACTATCATTAGAAGACTTACCGATATTGGTTACAATAACTCCATCTTGCTTAATAATACCATTGGTGTAAGCAGAAACAAATGTATGTGCAGTCTCATTGCTAGATGGTATAGTTGTTAAGCACTGTATCTCAAATGTATCAGTTGTAACATTTGATACCTCTACCCACTTATCACTAATTGGGTCAGTAGATCTTGGATATGGATGAGTAGTCTGATTACCATCCTCAGCACAAGTAAATGTAAGTGAATGATCCATCAATTTGATGTAATCACCATTTGTTAGACCGTGACCATATGTTGTAACACCACTAGCACCAGCACCTTGGAATGTATGAGGGAAGTTATGGCTAATAGTACCTTGTCCACCATTTACATTAACTGTAATAGTTGTAGCATCCTTCTTAAGGACAGGTAACCAAGTGTCATAGGCATAATCAGCACCACTTGTAGTATTAGCACCTGCTGCTCTAGGATATGTCTTAGTTTGTGTAGCACCATTATATTCACAACTGAATGATATTGAATCAGTAGCAAGTTTGATCTTATCGTAGCAAGTTAAACTATGTGTACCAATAGTCAACTGCATATCACCAGATGCAGGACTATAAGCAGCATCAGTTACAGTAAATTGATGTGTAGGTACTGTTAATTGTACTACTCCAGTATCAGGAGCATATACAGCATTAGTAGCAGTAAGAGGTGTACCTTCATACTTGATATAAGCAGCATCATCATAATATGGATCAGCAATTATACCTACTCCAACCTTGATTGGTGTAGCAGCACTAACGAATGTATGATCATATTGACCAGAAGTTGCAACTCCAACATTAACAGTGATCTCGTTGGAAGTAGTTGCTGTGATGGAAAGATTCTTACCACTAGCAGGGTCTGTTGATCTTGGATATATGTGAGGTGAACTATTACCATCCATAGTACAGTTGAAAGTCAAGGCCCCATCAGGGATCTGGACTAACTCACCTGTAGTGAATGAATGAGGTCCAATATTCATTGTTAATAGACCGTCAACTGGTGTGTAAGTTGCAGCAGTTACACTACGCAAGTTACCAGTAGCCATTCTTGCTACTGACTCCTCAGCAACGAAAGTTTTATTATCTTTTATTAGTTTTGCAGCATCAATAAAAGTATTTGCTACAGGGTTGTCAATATTGTAAGGATCGGAATATACACCTATAGAATTAGATGTTGCTTGCTTAAATGTATGAGCATAGTTACCACCAGAGATGATACAATCAGCAGCAGCACCTATAAACTTATGAGAATATCCACCACCACTAATAACTGCATTAGGAAGTGCATCAACAAATGTATGAGGTGTGACGTTAGTAGAAGGTGCTACATTGAGGATATTGATAGTAATAGATGTACTAGTTACTGATTTAATATTAATTGCAGTATCGTGGAATGGATCTTTCTTCTGTTTGATACCATCAGTTGTAGCAGAAACAAATACGTGTGTATCAATATTAGTAGAAGGAATTGCATCAAGAACAGTTACTATGAATGTATCAGTTGTAACATTTGATACCTTTAACCATCTATCATCAGGATAATCTCCTGTTCTAGGATATGTTTTTGCCGAACCATTACTTCCAACACCAACATTAACTGTAATTGTTGTACCATCAACAGAATCGATAGCTATCGCTGTGTTGTATACAGGGTCTGTTGTACGTGGATATGGGTGGACAGTTGCGTTATTGTCTGCATCGCAAGTGAATGAAAGTGAATTAGCAGCAATAGTAATAGTGTCACTAGTTGTTAGAGAATGAGTTCCTATTGTCAGAATCAACACTCCTGTACCGAAGTTATAGTCTGCTCCAATAACATTGAAGTTGCTTCCACCAGAGGAAACAGCATCGATAGCAGTACCACCAACATAGGTATGATTACCAGCACCATACGTACAACTTAATGTAAGTGAATTATCTTCAAACTTAATCCAATCACCATCTGCCATATCGTGTGGTGCTGTTGTTGTAACAAGCATCTCACCAGTTACAGGATTATATGAAGTTCCAGTAGTAGCAGTATGACTATAGGTATCTGGTCTAGGATATGACTTATTACCAGAACCGTGAGTACAACTAAAAATTAAAGAACTGTCTCGTAACTTAATACTTGTATTTGTTGCTAGTGTATGAGCACCAATGGTCAACTCCATATCACCTGTAACAGGATCATAGGTAGCATCTGACACATCGTGGTTAACTAGAGGTGTTTGGCCAACTTGTAGTATAATCTTACCTTTCTCAAGTTCAACACCATTAGTAAGAGCACTTACAAATGTATGTGTATCAAGGTTAGAAGAAGGAAGAGTGTCTAAGCACTGTATATCAAATGTATTTGATGTTACATTAGAGATAGGAATAAACTTACCACTGATAGGATCGGAAGAACGTGGATATGCAGAACCAGGAGAACTTACGCCAACATTAACAGTGATAGAGGTACCACCTACTGCTTTAATAGCAATTGGTATATTGTATACTGGATCTGTTGCTCTAGGATAAGAATGGTCAGTTGCAAAGTTGTCTTCATCACATCTGAATACTAATGAACCAGTATCTATGGTAACTGTGTCTACAATAGTAAGACTATGAGCACCAATAGTTAATGATAAGTCACCGTTAGATGGATTATAAGAAGCATCAGTAACACTAAATGATGCACCACCTGTGACAGTTACCGCATTGGTTGCAGTACCACCAACATAGTTGTGAACTCCACCACCATAGGTACAACTAAAGGTTATAGCACCGTCAGCAAGTTTAACATTGTCACCAGCTTCAAATCCGTGGTCTGTAACCTGAATTGTAACAATACCTGTTGTAGGATTATAGCTAGCAGTCTCTGCTGTATGGAATGTAGATCCAGTACTTACAATATTAAATGCTTTGTCATAGAAAGGATCAGTTGTTCTTGGATAAGTCTTAACTGAGTCTCTATAGTCCATCTCACACTTGAATGAGAGGGAGTTAGGAGCAATCTTAACAGCAGTATTGGGAGAAAGGTTATGTGATCCAATAATCAACTCCATAAGACCCGTTACTGGATCATATGAACCGTCTGTTGGTGTATGAGTGATATTAGATGTTGTACCTACGTTAACAGTGACTGTATCATCTGTTACTTGAGTAATATCAAGAGTTGATCTGTATGCTGGATCTCCTTGTCTTGGATATGTCTTGTCGGATGTCTGTCCATCCATATCACAACTCCAAGTCATCGAGTTATCAGCAATCGTTATGAAGTCTGCTGTAGTAAGCTCGTGATTTGGTATTGTTAGTACTAGTGTACCACTAGCAGCAGAGTAAGTAGCATCTGTAGGTTGTAATCTAAAGTCAGATGCAGCTGCTCTCTGATAATCATATAGATTGCCTATACCAAACTTATTACGTATTGCAAGGATGACCATATCCTTCAAATACTTCATAGACCATAGAGTTGCCTCTACTTCACCCTCAATGTGCTTAATACCACTATTAGGATCTGAAGGATCTAAAAGATACTCTTTAGCAGCATCAAATGTATTACTGTTACCACCTTGAATAAGGTCATCTGCCATTGCTCTCAAGACAGACTTAAGGTCAACAATACACTGATTTCTACCTAGACCTGGATATTGGAAATACTCAGGTGCAAACTTACTTGTATTGTCTAATATGAATACTGCTTCCTCTGCTAGTACAGAAGCGTTGTTATCGATGATATTTGCAGCATCTAGGAATCTATTATCTTGGAAATACCTCTTAGCTACAATTTCACCTCTAGCACCAGAAGTTTGTCCAACAACATAGTCATTTACTAGCCAGTTGGTTGCATCACCAATTTCGAGTTCTATAACTTTACCAACCTGTCTAGGTGCTTCTGTAAAGGTTATTTTACCATTTCCAGGATTAGTTGTTAAAGTAAAGGCAACATCGGGTTCCTGAATAACACCATCTAAAGAAACGTATAAATGGTCTCCATCTACAATAGGAATGCCTAAATCAAATTCTACAGTAGTACCATCAAATTGAGAAGTGATATTATTCGCTTCTCGCATATATTCGGCATTATTAGCATCATCTTGGAATTTCATCGACTTTCCGTAGAAAGTCACACCTGGTACAAATATACCAGTACTAGGATCCGTATATGGTCCTAATGGTGCAGAAGCGAATGTAATGGTAGATCCAGCAACTGTATACGCAGTATCAGGATCCTGAAGAACACCGTCCAATGTAACGACTAATTGAGTTGCTCTGAACGGAACAAGCACCTCATTGATATCTTTCTTGAATAATGTAAATTGAGTCGTACCAGTGATTGTACCATCTGCTTGAACAGCACCATCGAAGGCTGGTGAGATTGCTAGGTCAAATACTTCAATTTCAACGTTATTCTGTTCACTATAGTTAATAGTTCCCGTACCACGTTGTTTCGACATAGAATCGACTCTAACGTGGGATTGTGTAATTCTTCTTGACTTATGAGCACAAGTAACACCTAAAACGCCAGGTTCGATGATACTCATCACCGCACCATAACCATTGTCCTTTGTGCCACTTTGAGGAGTGTCTATCGTTGCTGGTTGCTTCGCATCACCTTCAGACTCAATTAGGACTTCTCCAAAGAGGTTAAATCCAGCTGGATGGGTAAAACGCTTAACAAAGTCTCTCCAGTCGTTAATAGAGACTGTAGACTTAACTACGTAAGAATAATCTTGATAATAGACTCCATCTTGGACTTTCTGAGAAACTGCACTTAATTTACTTCTATCACTTGAATATGAACCAACTGAAGTACTTGTAGGTCCAATTTGCGGAGTTATGTTAGCTACGTAGATAACTTGGATACTTGCGGTAGCACGAAGTGTCTCACCGTAGATTTGATACCTAGAATCGAATTTTCCGTAGATACCCTTCAAACGAAGAATATTCATTCCATCAACCCAGTAATCAACTCTACCTGAAGCAATCATATCTCCAGCTAAGTTTCTTTGCGTTATTAGCTCTCCATTCAAGAATGCCTTGTCAGGCATATCTCTTAGAGTCATAACAATAGGTGGATTGACTTGAGGTGCTAAAGTTGGGTCATTATTAAAGTCTTTACCCGAAGATATGATTTCTAGGGTTGCCAACTTACCAATATCAGTTCCTTGAGCAAATAACTTAGTATCTGACTCATAAAGTCGTAAAGTAGTTGTATCAGCATAACTGATACCTTCTTGAACAGGAATAATACGACTTACGCTTCCATCTGCTCTTAGTTCGATTGTAAACTTAGCATTTGCTCCCTCACCTTTATTTTCAAGCAATACAACGGGTTTAGAGTAATTTAATCCAGTATCTGTAACTGTAATTGATGTAATACGTCCTTCAGTAATATTAACAGTAAATGCACCTCTGAAACGCTTGTTTAAGAAGACACCAGGCACTTGAGGTGGCATCGTATAGTTTTTACCACCACTAATGACTTTAACCCTCTTAATCGCTCCTACAGCGTATAGAGAGTCTGTATAGTATTGAACATTTGTAAATCCTTCATTCTGAGGAGTTTGTGCTAACCTATAAGCAAATTCATACTCATAGCCATAGAATACAGCGTGCTTACCTGCAAATGGGTCTTCTACAAGAGTAAAGAATTTTTCTTCAGCATCGATCTTCCCAGATACCTCTCCATAATAGATTTTGGTAGGAATGTCTAGTACAGGTGTACTAGTCCAAGTAGTACCGTCTACTGGTATACCATATCCAAGTTGGAACGTACTAAATGACCCAGTATTACCTGGTTTGATAGTTGACTGGTACGATTGTACTAATTCAGTAGTTCTATAAACGTTTTCGTAGAATTTAAGATTTCTGTTGACTAATGATGGATCAGAAGTATCAAAAAGATAACGATAAGTCTTTTGACACTCAATACTGATATTTCTATTCCATTCTGTCTCTCCATCCTTCTTAAACCTAAATCTCAAAGAAGTAGGTTCAACAGTAGATATAGAAACCTGTTTATTAGGTGTACTACCATCTAAGAAGGTAGAAGTAGGGTCAATTATTGTATCTCCTTCATTAATGTAATAAACAATTAACTTATGAGTCTCAGGATCATATGAATCAATCCAAGCATTGTTTCCACTGAATGATACATTGGAATCCTTAGTGAATCTGTAATAATTTGTTATAAGTGTGACATCTACACCTTCAATATGATCTTCTGCTTCAGTTCCATTAACACCACGTAGGACAGTTAGGAAATTACCTGTAACATTAGTGATCTGACACTCTTCATCAGTGATTTTGATAATATCATCTCTAGAGTAGCCAGCACCACTGGTTACTGTTATGATAGTATCAGTTTTGGCACAACCAGCAGCATCTACAAAGAATGTAGCCTCTTGACTATTAACATTACCACCTAGAAGACTAGATTGTATAGTTACTACATTACCATACTCATATCCATCTCCTTTAGTAATGATTGCAGCACTAACAACGTGTCCACCAGCATCAGTAGTAACAGTAAGGGTTCCAGCAGATCCTGTACCTGATGAATTAGTAACATTAATTCCATTGAAGGTTGTGCTAGGAGTAAATCCACTACCAGCATTAATAATGTTAACTCTAGCTATCCCAGATCCATTGATCTGACTGACTTTTGTAGGTTCGTTTAATTGTACAGTATGATACTTCTTAGTCTCAACATAATACTTCTGAGTAGAGATAGAAGAATCAGGTTCAACAGTAACAATGACATCATCACCAACTGCTAAACCGTGTCTGACGTTATCTGTTCTCAAAACTGCAATATTGTCTTCAACTTCAAGAAGTTTAAATCCTTTAGACAGAGATCTAACATTAACAATGGTTGCAGCACTAACATTGACTTGACAACCATTACCAACTGCAAAAAATCCCAAATCAACGTATGATGTGCTAGGTATAGTAACTGTATTACCATCACCGTCTACTGTAGTGAGTTGATTGGGGTTAGCAGCTTTTAATTCAACAATAACAGTATTCTTATCAACAACATTACGTAAAACCTTACCAATAGCTACTTCGTGTGCTACACCACCAGCATTGACTGTATATACAACTTCATCGCCAACTGCTGCTAATACAGTGTTGTCAAAGGTAATATTATAAATCTCAGTTGTAGAATCAACTGTATCAGTAAGATTGAAGTTACCTGTAACATTTTTTACAACAAATTGTGATGTCTCTTCTATTAGACCAATTACAGTAGCTATAGCACCAGTATTGTTCTGAGTTAGTTGAGAATTGTGATTTAAGTAAACATTCCTGTCACAAGTGAAATAATTGTTCTTTGGAGTGTTACAAGACAAGGATGCAACTTGTTGACCTTGAATTTGGTCTACAGCAGCAAATAATCCATCTCCATTGTCATTAATTGAATTATCAACATATAGAACGTCTTCATTCGTAAAATTGAAGGAAGATTGATGAACTTCAACATCTGTGATTGGTCCATACTCAATTCCACTAACTCTAGACGTTAATAGCTCTCCAGTGTCTGCTGTGGCGTTTACAGTTCTTCTACGGACTCCATCAGGCAAATATTTCTGTTTAGACTTAGTTTTCCAGTTTTCTTCAACAGGAACATTGTAAAATGCCTCTCCTATCGAATATGGGAACGTAGGAGACTCACTATCGTCTGTAGTTAAGAAATAAGCGTATACACCGTTTGGAAATTCGGGTGTAGTGCAAAAACGACCATTATTAGCGTCTAGTGTTCCTAATCTTTCTATAAACTCATAATCGTTGGTAAAACGACCTAATGAGTAAGTATTTGTGTCTGGAGCGTTAGATCCTCTTGATGCTTTGAGTCTCCAGCTAGATACCATCCTTTTAAGGGTAGGATTCGGAGCAGTAACATCTTGATATGAATCTTCATAGCCAAAACTACCATATATCGGATTTCCATCATACGCCCAACCTAATATTGGAGAATGACTGTTATTAGAGAGTGGGTTACCCTGACCATCAACATTATCTTGTCTTAAAATCTTTAAAGAGGTAGGAGCAATGATATGACCATAAGAATATCCATAATTAGGATCATTTGCGTTTTCTACGATACCACCAGCGTTTCCATTGTCAACAGACATCTCTAAGTATCTGTTATACTGCCATCTAGTCAAAACAGCAGTTGCTGAAGCAGATCTAGCCTTAGGTACTAGTGTGATAGTTGTAGAACTGTCATTATAGTCAAATCCACCAGATTGTTTAGTGAATCCAGTGATCTTACCTGTTGCAGTGTCTATTTGACAAGTATAGAACGCACCTTTACCTTTTCCACTCGCATCATAGATAAAGACATCAGGTGGTTCCGTGTAATTGCTTCCAGCGTCTATAATCTCAGCATTTTGGTTTACAGAGAGATAAATGTTCGCAATTTCACCTTGCTGTATTAATACAGTAAATTCTCCACCAGATCCAGAGGTAAATTCAACTGTAGGAGCAGTTGTGTAGCCAGAACCTTGATTTGTGATGTTTACAGATATAACTTCTCCAATTCCGTTGATCTGTGCTTCTGCTGTGGCATTTCCACTAATAATAACCTGTGGAGGTATGCTATAGTTCCTTCCTCTGTCTATAATGTCAATTCTTTCAAGTAAACCGAAATCTAGACCTCTTGTTGACTTATGATTAAGTAATGGAACACCATTAACCATAACACCAACCTCAGTTGAGGTTGTTATCTCCTTTGCACTTGCATCTACAGGTTCTCTAGGAATAATCTTTAAATGCTCTTGATCTTCAGGTACACTTATGTTGTCAAATGGTCCTATAGCATAAGATGGGAATCCAGAAGACGCAATATAGTAATTATCTGTATCTCTATAGATTGCAGTGACATCTGAAAGAATTTTATCCTTAATATTGTTAGTTCCTACGTTACTAGGGTCAGAACCTGATAACTTACTAAAGTTTTGATTGACAATCCACTCATTTGTTAATGGAAGGTCATCTGAGAATCCAGATGCCTTAAATTCAACCATATTGTTGAATGAGACATAAGGAATACCACCACTAGCTACATCAAAGTAGTTGTCTGCGGTTTCATCGTACTCTAGACCAGAACTTGCTTCTGGTTCAATACCTTGAGAGGTTAATCCTGATACAAGACCATATATACGAAGTTCTATTTCATTACGGACTCCATTTTCAGTATAAAAACCTGAAAGGTTGTTTTTTGTAAATGCTCTTACACCTTTAGCGTGGCTATAGAGTTGTTTATTGTCAGAATTGACTGCATCCCTTTCTTTAATGATAAATTGAGTCGCAGTCTTACTACTATAGGTAATTTCTTCATTACCAATGATAACTCGACCATCTCTTTCTGGAAATCCTACAGTAGAGAACACATCGATGCGATCTCCAAGACCTGCATTAGTAGAAATGTCATTCATTAGGAATGAACGTCTAGCTATCGAAAAAATACCCGATTTAGAACCAGGTGAAATGGTTAGAGTGTATTGTAGACTACCCTGATAAGGTTCACCGACTATGTTATCGATAATTGCACTAGCAGCAGTCAATTCAGGGTTATATGGATCAGGAGATTGAATAATCTCATTACCAACGATCTTTCTAATGTCTCCAGATATAACTTCACACACTAAGAGCTCTTTATTGTTCCATCCAGACTCAGATGCCTTATAAACATTCTCTTTTGGATAGATGATGTCAGGTTTGACACTAAACAGCATCTGGAAGATGAACTCCAATGACTGAGGTGTACCTTTGACATTATAAAAGTCCTTTATCTTCTTAACTAAGAGGTTCTTGTTTGTTTGGTCTCTAAGATAAGGATATGGGAAACCGCTAGTATATTGTTCTTCGTAATTCTTAATTAAAGCAGCTAGTAAAAGGTTGCTTAGGTTGTTAACAACTGCAAACTGCTTATGAACAGCAGCAACTGACTCTACAAAGTTGATTGGTTCGTATAAGTCACCAACTTTGGTTTTTGCACTATAGCCACGGACACAATTCCAGAAGATAGTGTCTGTTTTAGATTCATACAGGAAGATTTCCTGATCAATCATTATCATCCCATTAGTATCAGGGAATCCATCAGTCGAATCGACTGTAATGTTTATATTACTATTACCTAGAGGTATTTCTATATCTAAACTTGCTGTCTTAACAAGAATCTCAGGTGAGAATGTATCTACATCAAGATATCTCTCAAAGTTGTTAAGAATGTCTTGTGGACCTTCACTTATTGAAAGTGCTTCGTAATATTTGGACAGGAAATTCGTAACGAGGGGATAATCCTCGACAACAAAATCAGGTAACTGACTTTCAATCAGTGCTGCTAGACTTGGACCTGCCATTTATCAGATAAGTGCTTCTTGGGTGATCAGGAATACGCTAGATTGCAAATCAAGACTTAGATATGCTTCCCGATATGCGTATATATCTTTGTTTGTTGGATTGACACGAAGTTCAATCCTTTCATCATCATAAGTTCCTTTGATTATATTTAACCGATTCAACATTACCTCTCCTTTACCATAATCGATGGTTCCTTGCTGTGCATTGAGGATAAATCGATTTTGTGTTGTAGGATCGATCTTGTATAGGTAAACATTACCTTTTTGATCGTCTGCTAAGTAAACGATATCACTTGGATACCCAGCTACTACAAAGCCACTGCTTTGTACAGAAGGATTTGAGCATCCACTCTTAACTACGTTTTGATAACAAATCTCATATTGAGTAACAGTGTTCAATACAGGAATGAAATCCTTCCTTAGTTTGATTTCTGTTTCATTAGATGTAATCGATTCATCAGTAGCATCAATGATACCAACGATACGACTATATTTAAACCTACCATTGAATTTTTCAAGATCAGAAGTAGATCTATAGGTAGTTAACGAATTAATTACCGATGCTTTCAACTCAGACTCATTCAAAGTCGTTTTAGACTTGTTATAATTGATGTTTGAGTTTAATTCAACGTATGTAATAGAAGGATCGACGATTTCAGGGGTAACTGATACCACAGCATACTTTTTAAGGTCTGTAGCAATCAAATTCTTAGTATACGCACTTAATTTAGTAGCGTAGCTAGGCTTTACAACGATTTTAACCTTTCCGTATTCAGGTGGTGATGCATCTTCTCCACCAAAACAAACGATGTCAGCAATCGCAGGGAAAATACGACGGATAATGGATTCGTAGTCATCTGCGGTAACTGCTCTATTTTGTGTGTTGAAAAATTTCGGAGCATTACGTTTAATAGAGTCAACCGTTTCAAGAGATTCGCCTCCAGACGCTGCTGTAGTAGTTGTTAAAGTGATTGTAGGTGCATAATCATTCCCACCTACCTGATCCTCTAGTACAGCACCGTAAGAGAACACTCTAGCAGCGTTTGCAGCAGAACCATTAGTGGTGATATATGAAACTTCAATATAATTGTTACTATCTAACTTCTTACCTAGGATGCCATCTCCAAAGATGATCTCATAACGCTCATCTTCACCTTCCTGTAAGAAGAAGACTTGTGATGTACCGTCAAACCCTATAATACTGTCAGCTAGTCGATACTCGACCACACTAGTACTATTAAATGTTGGTCTAACAGTAACTTTGAGAGTGCTCGTGTCAATCCCTGCGTTTTGTAAGATAAACCTTTGTGGAATGGCAGAGTTGAATGTGAAAGTTTCGATGACATAATTTCCCTCCTTAATTTCTACGTCTTGAAATTCTGCTATTGACTGACTATTCAATCCAACAACATAATCCTTAGCAGTGATGAAAGAATAGGTGGTACCATTGATCCTAGTAAGGTATTGTGACCCTCTAGGCATCTTAACGATTGATGGAATATTATTCTGCGTACTAAAATCAGCATTAATGTTTAAAACTGCTGTGGGAGATACTGAAGACTTGGGAAGATAACCTATTTGCTTAGCCAGAGACACCACATTGTCTCTGAGAGTCGCTGATTCAAGGAACGCCTCATTTACTACCATATTAGCGTTAAACGCCGTGTAGTACGTATTATAAGCGAGTACGTCTAACAGGGTACTAAGAGTTGAACCCTCAAAGTCGTAATCAGTGAAATCACTATTAGATCGAAGATACTCTTTCAGAGATGATTTAATCTCTGTAAAGTCTAAATTGGCAACTTGAACGTAAGACATTTATCTGGTTCTTTCTAGGAAGAAATCTACATCCTGTACTTGGACATCGGACATAATACCGATGATCTCAAATGATATTGCACAGTCAAAGCCATTACTATCGTAATTGGCAGATATGTCGCAACGAAGAAGATTAATACGAGGCTCGTACTTTGTAATCACATACTCGATCTCCTCCTTTAGAAGAGATGCTGTAGCAGAGTCAAGAGGTTCAAATAACAAATCTGCAACATTACTACCGAGATCTGGCTTAAAGAACCTTTCACCCTTTCTTGTCATCACAATATTATATAACGCTCTCTTTACCGCAGTTTCATCTGTGGTAGTAAGAACGTCTTCAGTGACAGGGTTGATACCTAAAGAAATAGATACGTCTTTAAAGTCAATAGCCTTCGGCATACACTAATACACGAGGTCGTGACTTTATTTAGCGACTTTTAAGTTACCTTATAGAATGTGTACTTCAAAAACAACTCTTCACCCTTCTTAATAGGTCTAAGAGTTCTCAAATGATATATTTGTCCCCACTCTTCCATCTCTAGATCCTTTGTGCAGTTAGGTTCCTCACTATGGTTCACAAACCCTCCTAAAGGGGTTCTCATAATGGTACTATCCACAACTACGTGTGATATACCCAAATAAACATCATCTGCTATATCCTCAGTGGCAAATAAACCCTGTCCAGCGACAGAGCTATCTTTTACGTGCAAACACTTAGGAAGTGCCTGATATGTCATCTTCCTTGTCCACGATATCTTTTCTTTGCACCATTTCTAGAAGTAGCAGAGTACTTAGAATGTGCTCCTGTACCCTGACGGGTTTTCTTTGGAGTTGGTTCTTTCTTTGAAGATGTGTTTGAATAAAGTGCCATTAGTTAGAGCAATCAGTAACAGAGTTATCACCTGGAGATTGTGACCCTGAACCACCACCTCCTCCAATAGAAGGAATTGATAGTATAGGGAACGAACCCAGAGCTGCCATTGCAGCAGCGAGAGCAGCAAGCTTAGAGATTGAACTGCCTCCCGTACATAATAGCACATTAGGTGCCCCTACCGCAACCTTTGATCCGCAACTGATACTTGTGCCAATTTTAGCACTGGGTAGTCTAGCAGCACATATCTTAGGTCCAATCTTAGCTAGTATCGCATCTGTTTCCATATGACCCGTCTTCATTACGGGCATTGGCATACCTGGAGCACCTACACCACACACAACAGTCGCACAACCAACAGAAACAGTGCCTGGATGACACGCAGGGTTCTTTCCACACGGTTTGCAGTGCACAGTTCGTATCTGTGTGCTTACAAGAGGTGCAATTTTAGTTACTTTGACGTTTGTAATGGGAGAAGGAGCATATCCAGCTGGTGGCCAACACCCGTGACCAGTACAAACGCCTGTTGTTAGTCCAAAAGCTGCCATTATACGTAAATATGCAAGAAAGTATGGTCGTTTCGGAGGTGTTGCTTGCCTTCCGTCTGCTTTCTTGTCCTCAATAGGTTATTTAGAGTGACACTTCCGTCTTCATTTGCTGTTTTTCCATCAAAATGAGCAATTTCACGTGAATTTTCGTATGTGAAGGAGCTACCAGTCTCCGATTGAAGGAATAAACGGGTATATGCGGTCGCATTTGACACTTGAGGGGCGGTAAAAGTGAAATCTACGCCAGTAAGTGTTGTATTTGACGCAGCACTCATCTGAATTGCGGTCTTTGTGTTGACTCGGTACGTACCAGCAGCTATATTTTGACTCACTTGGATGGTAGCACCAGCTAAAGTGACCTGTTGTACGTAAATTGTAGGGTCATCAAACCCTTCAATGATCATACCAGCTTGTATATCGTCTATATCAATATCACTTGCGGTCTGATTTGACTCAATGTACACCGTATTTACTACTAGTATGTCCGTACCATCCGCAGTACACTGGAATTCTACACCAGGTACACTCCTCTTTACACTCCTTACGTCCATTTGACCTAGATCATCTTGCACTGTTATTCCCATAAAGAGTAAAGGGTACGCATCCATATCGATATTAATCATATAACTGCTCCCTGTAACCACATCAGCTACCGCACTAAGGGCAGGGTTAGGTGCAGAGACGGTAATTATTGGGCTTTGTATGTAACCACTACCCTCACTAGTGAGATTATAACCGTATATACGTCCTCCTGTTACTACTGCTTCTGCTGTAGCTAGTGTACCACCAGGTAAATCAGGGTCACTAAAGGTAACAGTAGGTGCATTCATATACCCTAAACCAGGATCTAGTGCTGTAATGGCACTTATTCCTTGTCCAGCATACTCATAATTGTTTAATTCAAGGTATCCATAGTCAGGGAAGTTCGCAATATCGTAATCGAACAGTGTAATAGTGTTATCAGAAGGGTCAACAAACGATTTTATCTGTGCAATCATCACATCATCGTGAGGATTACCTTGTCTTTCTACTGCTTCTGCTAGTAAATCCCTATAAGTATCCCAATTTGAGTTCAATTCGAGGTTAATATTAAAAGTATGAGTCGCTTGAGTCCCTACTTGACCCTGTACTAGGTCAGCACAGTACCATCCACCTACTATAGTGTAAGGAAATACCTGTCTTCCTCTACTATGAGGGACATATTCAAAGATATTCCACTTAATTCTAGGTCCAGCAGAGGGTACACCCCTAAAAGAAGAGGTAGACCACTCTTGCATTTTCTCTGTATACCAGTTTTGAGGTACTATCGTCTGTTGATTCGCCTCTATTGCCATAGCGTGCTCCTCTGCTGCTATAGCCCCATCAACTAGATCATTAAATTCGCAGTTATACGTCCTTATCTCCCTCCAGAACTCAGCACTATTACCTGAAGTATTGTTCAGGTTAGCATCCATCTGGTTAACATAGGTTTGTTGGGCACCATCGATGATATAATCTGCTTGGAATGCTAAGTCTACTGGATCTGTAAGTGATTGTTCTAGTTGTACCCACTGTTGCATATCTGTAATACCTCCACCATCACACATACTCAACATTTGCTTATTATAATTGTCTAGACTCTTCTGCATTTTCTCCTGTAAACCAGGATGAATATACTCTTGCATCCCTAAAGGATTACCATTCGCATCTTCTCCTAGTAATGGTACTGCAACGTATACACCTGTATCAGCATTAATCGGCCACGTGCTCTCTCTACTACACGCTACAGTGGTCTTTCCCCATTCATCCTGTAGTAGTTCTCTATTCTGTTTATTAATTTGTTTGAAGTCACAGGTATCAGGACCATCTTCAAACATCTCCATCCATCCTTTTGTCTCGTCGTGAGTTTCGGCAATCGGTCCGCACACGTCCACAAGGGTATCGCACTTCGGACTGAGGTACTTTGTATAGGATACCTTCTTTGGATAGGCATAGAACCCACTTAACGTAGCTACAACAGGTTCTGTGGTTACCGTTACCCCACCTATTAAAGTACTACCAGGACTATCGAACCATCCCGCCACACAATCGGCGGTCGCCCCCGATTCAGAACCTGTTACAGTCTCACCTGGAAAGTTCCCAGAGGGATTGTCTAACTCTATAATATCTAACCCATTGACCTCTCGGAAGTTGTGCCATTCCTTTACAGTGCCAGTAGCACCATTAGGTGCTGTGATGGTCTCACCTACCTTAAAGTAACCACTGCTGTTTCGCACTGATATACGACTAGTGGTGCTATCGCATATCCATAACGTAAAATATTGCTCGGTACCAGTAACCCTTATACTGGATGGTGCATAGGTATCACACAATGTATCAGTACAAGTGACATTGTTTAATGAGAACTCATATTCAAAATAAGTCTCATCATCATTGCCTCCCAATAAGTTGTCATCAGTATTCGACCCACTAGCGTCATAGGTAAAGGGACTACCATATGTGCTAGAGATTGTCATTCCTGCTTGGAAGTTACATCCCATTAAACGTCAAGTTCTATTCTTAGCTCTATTGTATTTAACCTATTTTCGAGTGTATCCAAATACTCAGCAAGTTGTAAGTGCTTCGTATGTCCTGGTGGGCGGTACATAATCTTTGCTATAGGTCTTGCTTTGAGTGCATCAACTTCCTTCTGTAACTTATCGATCTTATCTTCAAGCAACTTATTGTCTGAGCGAATTATAGATTCGTTGACTACACTCTCCATCCAATTGGAGTTATCCTCTTGGGGTGATTTTTTCGACTCTGGCATCGGGGTTACTTAGTTTAAGGTTATCGAGTTCTTTCTCAGCAGTAGACGTGGAACGGAATTTATGAGCGTCCTCGACGGTGCTTGTCCAGATACTGTCTTTTCTCCAGTATATCACACCTGAAGATAATTTACTACCCACGTGTACACGGGATACAGTCCAAAAAGGTTTCTTAGTAGCCATAATAGAAATTTTCCTTATAAGAGAAATTTTTTCTCAAAAAAATATTTATCTCGCTAGATCGGTTCGTTATAGATTAGCATTGCCGAATTCTCATATAAAAATCCCCCCTAGGTTAACTGTCCTAGAGGGGTGCTGTCCTTAGTAGAGTTTGACTTCTGCCTTGACTCCGATCTTCATAAACTCTTCAATCATTTGGACTGCGAGTGCATAGGTCGGAAATGACATATATCTGCACTTCTGGTCTTGGGGTGTCCAGAATCTAATTGAAGTGTTCATAAGCAATGATTGGTAGTTTGGATAGTAGGACTGGTTGGGGTGATGGTCTAAAGATCATAAGACCTCTAGAGATCTTATCAAAATAGATGTAGGAATGGTCTTCCCACTTCTTATAAGATCCCCACTTCTTCATTTTGAAATTCATTGGCAATAGCTAGAATCAATTTGGCATAGTTGGTCGTTGCGGTCATTGGTCATTTCTGAGAATGAACTAATGATGGAATTGCCGAGGATGACCCCGACAATAACAACGATAGAGGCGAGTGCGATTCTCATTGCCATACCCCACGATGAGAATCTGCCCATCCGTTAGCGAAGTATTCTTCACGCTCACGGTTTCTGAACTGTGGATCTCCTAAGTCGTCCATCACATCTTGTAAGAAATTGACGGGTGAGACTTCAACTGTGTGAGGTGCGATCGAACGATCCTCTTCACGTTGCATCCTTTCGAGGATTGATTTCATTGCAGCAATAACAACGGGGTCTTTGCGTGCTGCTTCGTTTGTGAGAAAGATGTTTTTGTTCATACTTAAATTATAAACCCCCACTCGTGAGAATGGGGGAAATGTGGACAGTTCTTAAACTGTCTTAGCTGTTGTGCGATTGTTCTCTACAAGGAAATAGTATTTGATGTAGGGATCATTGCACAATAGGTTGTAGGTCTCTGAAGTCATTTGTGATTTAGATTGAGTTTGCTTAGAAGATTGCTTCAAAAGACCTCCTTCATTAGTTGAGCAATTACCGCTTCATCCTCTGGAATGTCGTTGAGATAGACTTCGAGGTTTTCATCTGATCCGAGAGAGTCACGGATCAGATCATCAACGGCGTTAGTGTCGAACTTTTTAATCACTTGATTAACTCCATAGGAACATTAGGTGTGCAAACGAGACCAACGGAATCTTGACGGAACGCTTTAGCGTATGCCTTGCCGATTGATCTAAGAACTGATTCAAGATTTAATTGGTCAGACTCTGCTGCCATTATGACTAAGATCTTGCAATCTTCACGAGTGCCTTTCCAAAGACCAACGCCATCAATAATGGTTGCATAGTCAAGATGTGGTGCAATCTCGGTGCGGATAAAATCATCAAACATTGCGTCAGTGACTGTACCAGCATCGGGGATGTCCAGTCCCATCATCAGTTCAAGTCGGATCATAAAAGAGTTGTTTGCTTTACTCTTTCATTATAACCACTCAATAGCGGTTTGGGATACGATCGTAGTCAGTTTGTGAATTGGCACTAGCTGTCACCCAGTCCTCCTCGTCCCGTCCTACAATAAAACAGTCGGGTGGATTCATTCCATATAATGACGAGATGAGATCATTTGCCGTCTCTTCGTCCTCTTGATCATTTATATGCTCGATCAGTTCAAACTCATTAAATGATTCAAAATACTTAGTGAGATGATGTCGGCACATAGTGACCATATTCTCATTAGTCATTCGATCTAGATTGATTTCAGTGTAGTCTTTAATCAATAGATCATATGTGCAGTCGCTCGATTCAGGCATTATAATAGTAAAGAAGTGAATAAAAAAGAGGATAGTGCTCATTGGCACTTATCCTCGAATCGTTGATAGACCATTTTGTCTATCTGTTCTTGCGTCATAAAGAGACAATCTGTTCTGTACTCTTCGAGGATCTCAAGATAGCAATCCTCTAAAATGTCTTCGTGATGTAGTGTGCTCATAGACCGTTTAAGTATTCGTGAAGTTCGTTTATGTAATCATTATAACTCGCTTCGGGGTGTCTTTTCAAGTACCACTGTGGCACTTCTTGAACTGGATCAGGTTTGGGTTTGTCTGTCTTCCAGTCGTACCCGTTAGCGTGATAGAATGAAGCATAGAAATGCTGTGGATAAAGATCACCGTACATCAGGAATACTCGAAGGGTGATGGTTCAAAAACTCTGTCGCAGAGTTCGTCGAATGCTGCCTCGTCAATGTGATCAGGGCAACCGAGGTCACGGAGCATAATGAGGGAATCCACGAGGGCGGTTTCCATTGCTTCGG
>MDTB01164379.1_pt1 | contig 25425 bp, 20 predicted proteins | sample 811161 | NCBI WGS metagenome assembly MDTB01 (sample SAMN05326650, study PRJNA326480) | marine metagenome | isolation source: seawater | place: Mediterranean Sea | collected 2009
CTTCGCTTTCATTGCGTCTAAATTAAGTGCCATTTTATATTACCTCCTATGGTATGTTGTTTTTTTGCACGTTTGGCTATAGCAGGTCGGCAAATATCCCGACCAACTGTTTATATAATATCAAACTGGCTGTCTATTGTCAACCAGTTTCTTTAAGTTTCTTTTGATGTGTTCAATCCCGTAAAGCTCGCCAACCTCTTCAACTTGGCCATCGGTTTGGGCCTGGCCTAGAAATTGGAAGTTGACACTAATCTCGGGGTAGGCGTCGCTGATGAGGCGACTAACATAGTTATAAAAAGCAACACGAGATTCATGTAATTTTTTAACTCGGCCGGCGCCGGTTAAAGCTACTAGGACCATAACTTCTGTTGGGTTCTTACCGTATTTTTCTTTGTGATTCACAATCAAGTTCCACAAGTCTCCGCAAAGCTGCCTCTTTGTTCCGCTTGCTTTCCCACTGTGTCTTTTAATGATGAACTCAGATGCATCTACTTTGCTTTTCTCTCGTTCTTCGATGATCGGCATTGCTGTGTCGGGATATATATAAATTGCTTTATTCTCAGAAAGGCACCAATTCTTAATTACATTAGAAATTTGTTTTCTCGCGTAATCTTCAGACCAGCGAGAACCACTATCTTCGATGACATCTGAAAGCAAAAAGTCAATAATTTTAGTCTTGACTCTCCCTCGTTGGTTCACGAGGCTTCGAACTTCCTGCGCTTCAAGTGTCTGATCTTCAAGTTTTCGATTGATCATATTAACAGTGGCAATCTCGTCTTGTAGAACTCCAGAACCAGCGGTTAGTGCTGCGGCGATGCCGTTTTTAATAGCTTCTTCGCTGTTTGGTTCTCCGTTGTCTGGGTGGGAATTTAAACGTCTCAAATATCTGTTTTGCTCATACCTCGTCTCTAATGTTAGGAAGTGTTTGTCCAATATTGCCGGGAAATGTGTCAAGTTTGTTAATTCGAACATCGCCTCTCGGTTGAACCCACCAATCCCCTCTACCATATGTTTTCTATAATTCAGGTCATTGCGTGGGATTACGTTCAAAGGAACTCTAACTCCATATTCCAGTTGACCGCGCTCATTACGTACCCCGTTATTTGCCTGGGCTGCGAATTGTTTAACCTTAGCTTTGTTCGTGGTATCAGGTCTGACTTGGTATTTTGACCTTTGTTTGTTATATACTTGTTCTCCGATTTTCACGGCAATAAGTCCGTCGATATAATCGTCGTGATTCAGATCAAACATTTCTGGCTTGAATGCGTTGTTCTCTCTACAACACACCTTAATTCTTTCTGGTGTGTTGCAGTGCTTAATTAGCGATTGCCATGGACTTACAATTTCAATTGCGAAAATATTACTCATGCTGTGCTCCTGTGAGTTATTGTTCTTATATAATATCTTATTTGTTAATCTTTGTCAAGAACTTCTTCTTGAATTTTTGGAGAAAAATATTCTGTGTAAATGTAGTCATCTTCATATTGAGTTGGATATATCCCAAAAGAAACTTTTCTTTGTTCATTAATTTTTGATTTGACTTTATCAGTAATTTTTCTAAATAAATTTTCTTCTGTCTTTAGTTTGTTTTCGTGAATTCCATAGTAGTACACGACATCAACCTCTTGGTTGAAAGGAAAAAACAATACCTCATCCCCCTCAACAGAACTTAGCCCAATCGTAGTTATTCTACACGACTCTTTTGGGCTTTTAAATGTAGAAGTTATAGGTTTTGTGTTTTTAAAGACATCTAACATGTAGTATGTGCTAGTAAAAACCGTATTCAATTGGTTGTAGTAGTCATAAACATTAGTCGAACCTGCAAGTTCTTCTAATTTCAAATTAGAAACAAGGCAAATTTTTTCAAAAAGACCTGAACGCGCGTAGTTTTGAAGCACTCCCCTACAGAGTCTCTCTTGTAATGTTTTCTCTTCTGAGAAAACTTCTATTTCTGGCATGAAATATACAACTTCTATTTTTATATCATTTTTATGTAAAATTTCTAACGCTTTAAGTGTTAACCCTGAAGAGTTGGACCCTCCGCAAACAAAAACAGTGCACCGGTCTTGGATCGAACTCACCCACTTTTCTAGCTTTGTTGTATCCATATTTTCATACTCTTCTGGCCCCGATAATTCTGGTAATCTAAATTTGTATTTTGTAGTTCTTTCGTTTTCTGTACTTATAACGTACGGTCTGTACATTTTATATTTTGATAGCTGGTTAACTATATTAGTCCCTGCTGTTCCTAGCCCTAAAATGGTTTTCAAAACTTTATCTCCTTAAGGTTGCCAAAATTTTTACCTATCTTACAGGTACTACTAAAAGTACCCCATCTAGTTTTCTCAAATTGACTTTTTATATCCCTTAACATTATAGCATCTTCTTTCGCCATGTCAAGAATAATTGAATCGTGAAGCGTGAATGCTATCGATGACTTTTTGTTTTTTAACATTTTCTCTATGTTGTACGCGTTGGCGATAACTTGATCCGAAGTTGTAGATTGAAGTAAATAATTTTGCGCTCTTCGCTCATCTACTTTTAATTTTCTGCCAAATGGAGTTGTTAAGATCTCTTTCTTTGCATCAAAAAAATCTCGAAAAATTTGTCGCGAAAAAAATTTGTCAAGTTGGTTTTTTGGAGCTGAAAAATTATACAGCCAGGCAAAAGTTTTCTTTTTTACCTCTTCTCTTGTTAGGTTGGATGAGAAAATTTCTCTAGAAGTCCATTGATGAATATCTTCACGGGGCTGTTCTTTGCCGCTGAGTGCTAGTAACATTCTCACTTCCGCAGCGTTTAAATCTAACTCTACAAAGGCGTCATTTTGTGGAGTTATTCCTTCTCTTTCATTTCTTTTTAATGTAAGCACCGGAATTGAGTTCTTTTTAGTGGTGAGCCGTCCTGTTGCTGACCCGAAAATGTCATAAATTACACTTCCGGGTTTTTCATTAAAGTACAATTTTCTTGAAGATATCTGTGTTGTCAATACATGTGCCTTATGTAAGATTTCATAATCTTCCTGCTTTTCCAACCTTAACAAGCAGTTTTGAAGTGCTGTCTCACGAGATGATAACCAACCTAGTAATTGATGCTGAGGTAATATGTTCAAAAAACAAGCTTGAGATAGGTCAATCTTAGCAGCAATCGAGGCCTTGCGATGTGAAAAAATTTTGTTTTGATATTCTTCGTACAATTCAGGATCTTGACAAAAATTCTCTAATTTTTCATCTTTCTTCAGTAGATACAGAAAAGTGTACCTTTGTTCATCATTCTGTAGTATTGGAGAATATTTCCAAGCCAAGTTGGTTGATCCTACAAGTTCCGAACTTGGCTCCATGATTTTACCTTTACAAAAGATACCTTTACAGTTTTTTTCAATGTTAAGAATTTGAAGTATTGTTTTATTGATCAAGATTTTCCATCTTTCTTTTTAAAAATTGGCCCGAGACAGATGTAATGTAAGCTGCGACCCCGGAATCAGGTTGCCCGACAATACCTGTAGAAATTGGATTTTCCACATAAATTCCAGGTCTTGGGTTTTCTTCTCTCCCATACAGCTCTAAAGCATGATCTCTTACTGCTAGCACGCCGTCATGTTCATCAAAATCAGTATATTTTTTAATCATCCCAACCTCTCTAAGCCTGTTTAAAGTAAAAGTTTCAACCCAAAATTGCCCGGGCCCATACCTAGTGGATCTCAAAGACCTAGAAAATAAGTCTGTATAAATTTGGCGCCAGGATAAGGATGACATTTCGGAACTAGTAAGACGATTATACCTTCTATAATATGTTTTGTAAAGGTTTTCATAAAATTCTCTTATATTGTAATAATCATATGAGAAGCCTGTCAGTTCAACATACTGATCGTAATAGAAATGCCAAAAATCCTCAAGAGGGCGCCCATTTAGTATATTTTCTCTGCTTTTTTCATGATTTAGGTTAAATATCATTCTCCATGGTGCGTTAAAGTCAATAGAAAAACCGTATTCATTCGCAAATTTTACATAACATAAAAAACCGGGGTCATCGATCATTTTTCCTTTTTCGTAATCTAAATCAGTAGAAATATTTTCTGCCATGTCAACATATAAGCCAGTTTCATAACAGCTGCTGTTCGAAGAAATCGCGTAACCCGATTTACTAATGCTATAGCTTTCCATTTTTGGTAAAAATAATATTTCTTCATTAAAGTGTTGGTAAAATTCAACCGGACTTAGCATTGTACCTTTTTTGGGGCTAAGAATTACTTTTTCAAGTTCCTCTGACATTCTTAGGGTAAGTGCCTTCAAAGAATTTTGATAATTTTCATCAAAATTTTGAAAACTTTTCCCTGGCGTTAGATTATTTATAAGTGATGGTGGTCGCAATCCTGTCTCTCTTGAAAAATCTATATAAAAGTCTCTAAATTGTGTGAATTGGTCTACTACAAAATTTAAACCAAAAACCTCAGGCGCGAATGAACCAAAATTTATTGTACCTATACCCGATATGGGTTGAATAACTTGATAATTTGTGTTTAAAAAACCATAATGCTTTTCGCTGTAAAGGGTATCTATTACTGAGTATACTTTTTTTATCTCATCCATGAAAGCCTTGTATCTTTTTCTCTCTTGATGATTATCAAATGGATCTGGTGCTGCGCCGCCTCTTAAATTTAATGCCATAATAAACTAACCTCATTGCCTCTCAGGGGTTGATATTCCTTTTAATTTCGAAATAGATTCTTTCTGACTTTCTTCATCTTCTGGGTTGGTTGCGAAAGTTGTTTTATTATCAGCGTTTGGGAACCCATTAAAATGCAATTGTAAGTTTGTCTTTAGTTCGCCGCCGGCATAAGTAGTTGTAACAGAACCGACAATGTAATACCCTCCCAAACCTAAGCGTCTAGAAGAAGAATTTTCAAGTCGGGGATCCCCGAACCCAACGGTATCTGGATTTATGTACACAAAGCTCATTGGCAAAAACATGTTATTTCCCACCATCTCAGCTGTAGCATTATGGGGAAGCCTCAATTCATCATACGCGCGGCCGTTCTTTACCACTAGATAAGTTTCCCGACCAGGATCTGATATTTTCTGAAAGTTGACAGTCTTTAAAAGGCCATGAGTTTGCCCCAAATTCAAGTGAAAAATACCGTTCGACGCGTCTTCAACCATATTGCCAGAACCAGGGACAGAACCAACTTGTGGTGCTTGATGAAAAATTATATACTCCACCATATCTTTTCCTGAATTTTTTGAAAAATTTCCTACAGGCGCAGGAAAGTCTTTTATCTTTAATTTTCCTTTATCTATTTTAGACTTCATTTTTCTTGATCCAATTTTTGTAATTATAAAACTAACATCTCTGAGCATTTCACAGCTTGGCTTTTCAACCAATGCCATATTCAAAATCTGCAAGCACATCTTTGTTAAAAACTCATTTATATTGAAAAAAAACTTTTTAGCTAAAGATAAATTTCGATAAACGTAAGTATAAATTGTATCTAAAGTCACAGGAACATCTGCTATGTTTATTGACACGCTTTTTGGTTCTGAAGAACCTACTTCGATTGTCTCAGTTTCAAAATCAGAAAAAACAATCTTAGCATCTTTGAGTTTATTTATCAATGCCCTTGTTTCAGATAGCATAGAATCTGCCAAGGCGGGGTCCAAGGACAAATCTATATCCCCGGCAGCGTTTGGGCCGAGGCCTTTTCTTCTCTTTATTTCTTCTTCTGTTTCCTTGAGTGTGCTTGTTATTATATGCAGATATGCTGCTACAAAATCCCCGAATAAAACATAATTTATTATATCCTTTTTAAATATATCCTCTGGAACATTGTTTGCTGGGGCGCTGGCTGCATCAGACAATGAAAGATCTGGGGCTGCCTCTCGTTCCGCTTCTGTCGCTTCGAGTTGTGCTTTCTTTAGGTGACCACTAGCAGAGAAAAAATCTGATGAAAATGTAGATCCGTAAATTAAATCTTTTTCATAAAGTCTTTCTATAACTTTATAAAATTGTTCTTGTATGCTCGCTATAGTGTATGGTTCCTCCTCCTGTTCGCTTGAGCCTGCGTTCTCTTGCTTTTTTATTTTGTGTTTTTCTCCTAAAAATTTATTAATGTCTCCTCCAGACTTACCTACTCCACCAGATTTGTTTTTTGCATTAGCAAGCTTTCCATGCGAATTTGTTATTAAATTGTACATGGATTCTGTCTTAACAGCTGATAAATATCCAGTGTATTTTATATCCACTTTTACGGCGCCGTTTTGATCAAAATTTATAGAGTGCCCAGCATAATAAAGATTTACAAATACCTTCGAAGATTCAATAATTTGAATCTCAGACGAATCAAACATACCATTTTTTGGAACATTGTAGCCCATTGTTGCCGCAACGCGACAACTGAATCCGTTATCTAGGGCATTTTTATCTAACACCTTTCCTTTACTTTTCGCTTTTGGAATCCTACCCGAACTCAATCTGCTGCCCGCAGAAATAGTAAACAAATCTACCAAAGGGGCATAATCAGTGCTCTCTTCTTTCTCAAATAAAGTTGTCATATGATCGACCGATATCGTTAATGAAGCTTCTACAAATTTTCTTGTTGCCTCGTAGACTTCTTGAGATGTAAATTTAATATTAAATGAATCTATACTAGCATTGTTTCCAGAAAAAGGTTTTGTTAGATTAATCTTGTTATTTGATATTAAATAATCCGCTGCCACTGGAAAATAAAAAGGTCTCAACTCTTTAACCACCCCTTCCTCTTCATAAACTTTATATAAAACCACCTCTGGAACTAACGAGGAAATTTTATGATTTTCTAAATTTAAAAATTTTTCGTTTACGGTGACTCCATCGATAGAACCAAACAATTTTGACACAACAGATTTAGAATTGTAAAGCCCTTTTAATTTAAAACAATTAAAATTTGGATTCTCAAGCAACGTAGCCGGCGGGAGTGGTATATCTACTTCTGACCCGTCATAACCATCAGGCTCATATGCTACCTTATAGGTCATAAAATTTTGTGGCAACGCATGGGGGCGTTTTAGAATTTTTTTACTAGGACCTGTCATAAGATTACCTTTTTATATGCCCTTAGAACTACTTCTTCCAAAGGTAAAGGAACTTCAATGATTTCTCCAACATCACAATGAAAATCAGTCGGCTTTGTATTAAACCACGCTATGACCCACCAGTATCTAGGATCCCCATAGTGTTTGAAGGCTATCTTCGATAAGGAGTCGCCTACCGAATAAATGTGATTAATTTTTTTAATTTCTTTTAGAAAATGATAATCCTTAGGATTTCCAAAAAACGTTATATCAATGTGTTCAATGGCATGAATTCCCGTTTTATTGAAAAAATCTTTGTAAATTTCATCTTTATTTAGCAATTCTCTAGAAGTCTCTGACCAACTGTTTATTTTCATTTTTTATTCTTCTCCATCGTCAGGGGCTGCGGACATGGGTAGTGCTGGGCTAATAGTGTCCTGTTGATATGGGAAACTATCCCCTCCCAACCAAGCATCACTATCAGCATCAAAGCCTAGGGGCATTTCGTGAAGAGGTTCAAAAGTAAAATTTAAAGAATAAATTACAGGAACCAACTCTCCGGAAGCAGTGATAAAGTGGCCAGAATTAAACTCAGGAGCGAATTGGATCCCCTGGAAGCATCCCAAAAGCCCCATTTCGTCAACTGGTGAACTAATATAGTTTGCATACCTTATTCTAAAGAGTGGTGCCGCCTTGATTGTTCTAACCTTATTAGATCCTCCAATTTCGGGACCAAATGACGGATACAGCATCCTTATTAAATTTGTATATTTAACAAAATTCTGAATTGCTATATCTTTATTTCGAGCTACAATATCAAAAGTGCCACTGATCGTTCGCGATGTTCCCGTATAATTTTTTATTGGGTCTGTTCTACCAAATGTGGTCCCACCAGTCCAAGATACATTAAAACCATCATTAAAAGCTTTTATAAATGCTGGAAACTCTATAGTGGTACCAGTTACCATACTGGTGAACTTTATCATTTGCCCATGTTGTTCTGCTATTTCATCAAAGTAACTCATTTATTTTACTGGCTCCTTGTATTGTTTGTTTTCTCATCGGTCATGAGACGACGCCGTCCATGAGTCTCTCCGCAAAGCGCCCAGTTAAACCATCCACCAATACGGCGCCATTACTAGCGACTATAGTCAAATTCACGGCGCGACCGTCGAGGCCAAAATCGGCGCCGGGTGGGCGTACAGATCCGAGTGTGTCTACGCCGGCTTCTTCGAGAGCCTTCTTTCTTAATGTCGCGTCTTCTTCTTTGAGCGCGTTTTTGATCTTGTCTGCATCTGGCTCTTGGCCTTTTTTATTGAGACGATATTTCCTCATCATAACACGCATTTGCTCAGGCTTGTCTTTAAATTGTTTTAAAACGTTAGCTTCTATTTTGCTTATTCGATCATCTTGCTTTGGAATGGTAGACTCTGACCGGGCATTTTTGAGAAAATCGTCTAGCGCAGTGTTAGCTGCTTCAAAATCACCATCTTCTATCTTTTTAACGATCCCCATATTATTGAAAGGACCATCAAGAAGCGGTTCCGCTGAGACCATTCTATAAGCTTGGTCTAATTTTTGCGCTACAGCATTTGAATACTGTCGTCCGTCTTGGTATGCATTAAGTATAGCCGTAGCGTACTCTTGAGTTGATTTACCAGAGAAGTCTTTTAATTGGGTGCCATATTGAGCCACAAATTGATTGATATTCTCTGTGCGCATATCCTGCCCTAGGGCGAAATTTCCTCTCGGATCGGTTAATGACATTAAAGTACCGCGGCGCATTTGGGCTAAATCTCGGTTCGCGGCTGTACGTCGACGAAAATCTATTAAATTTGCATTTCCCGCAATTGCTTGGGTTAATGTACCAATTGATCTCGTGAGAGCGCCGGCTGATTCATTGAAATTGTCATCAATATTTTTAGCCATTTGCCCCTTTAAAGAACCAGCAGCTTCACCCCCGGGCCTAGTTTCATCTAAAAATCTTCTAGTTTCATCCGGTGACATTTGTAAACGTGAAGACATCGCCCTGAGTGCAAACTTTTTTAACTTTGGATCATCGGACATATAGTCTTTATATACTTGTGATTTTCTTAGTTCGTCGCGAGTGGCCGTCATTCGTTCAGACTCATCCATCATTAACACTTGAGTTGCAGAAAAAACATTTTTGCCAAGCAAAGAGTTCATTGACGCTGCGAATGATGAAGCGCCAGCTATAGTATCAGTTTGCTGCCCGAATGTGCCCATAAGCTTTTGTACACTAACTCCAGTCTGAGCTGACAATTTTTGTATCTTTACAAACTCATTTTGAATTTGAGGGAAAGCATATCCTAAAGATTGTGCTACTAACTGAAAATTACTAGAAACAACTGATGGCAATTGCTTCACTTCTTTCGCGAAGTTGAACAACTGTTGGTTAATACTCTTTACACCCGACTCACTTTGATTAAAGGAGTATATCATCATATCTACGTTTTTAGAGAATTGACTATAGCTTAGCCCTAATTGGTTCAAAGTAGCGGCGTTAGTTGCTAGTTCCCCTGTTGAGTCACTAAGAACAGAAGAGAGGGTCTGGAATTGATTAGTTGGTGTACTGTTAGCTAGCCTTTCCATAGCCTCTCTACCATATTTGGCGTTCTGTAAAAAGGTGTCAGTCAAGCTGATTGCTTTGTTTAAACCTGCGACGATGGGCGCATTTTCGTCCAACCCATACCCTTGGCCTGCAAGGTCTCTGAGGGCTTTCTGAGCTTCTTCAAATTGTTTCAGTAATACTGAGGCTCTATCTGCAGTTGTAGCAAGGACTTGATCTCCAACATTTAAATTAGACTCTTCTCTAAATCTGTTTTCTTTTAAGTCCTTGTTCATACCTTCGAAGCCTTTTTTGGCTCCCGGCGAAAGGCCATCGAAATCGGCCTTGGACATATATTTTTTCCACCATGACATGATGTAAAATTTTCTCCTTAAAATATGATGACAAAAGCATTAAAGCTTCACAGTCTACTATAAATAGGCAGTTTATATTTTTATTCTTCCCCTGGAGAGATATGTTGAATTGTCCTATTCACAAACCAGTTTCGCAATTTAATTGGAAGACTGTAAGCCTCTGTAAAAGAAAAATTTCCCTCTTTGACTAAAAAGAAAATTTCTTCGTAAGTAACTGACTTGATGTAGTTAGAAGTCGGTGCGAAAAAAGGCCCAAGTAATGGGCGCCTCCTGTTCAGTTTGTGTATTACAAACTTCGCACTTTACCTCTTGCTTGGTGCTAAGAGTGGGGCGTGCATTTAGAAAAAATTCTTTAATGTATTTTGCATCAATAGCTGGTAGTATTTCTGCTAATTTAGATATTTGTGATCTATCGGTAATTCCATTTGCAGAAACAATAACTTTACTAATAAAAGAAACTGTTTCATTAAATTCTAAATTATACTTTTCTTTTTGTTTTTTTTCAGTATTTAAATCATCCTGTATTTTGTCACCTGATGAAATTATTTTTACATCTATTTGTGACTTAGGGAGAGTAAAAGAGAACAAATCCTCTTCTGCAATATATTCTGACTTTATCGATGGCTCTTTTATAGTGTTTTTACTTAGGTCAAAAATATGTTTGGTTTGTTTCTTGCAGTTTGCACAATAAACTGATACGCTATATTTTTCTCCATATCCTGTACATCTTGCATTTAACAAAATTGCTAGTTTATCTTCTTCCAGCAAGTGTGAAGAGTTCACATTTTTGTCTACCAACAAAGCATCAATTAACATATCAAATACTTTGAATGAATCCTCATATCTGTCAGCGCCGGAAGATAATAAGTCTTCTTCCTTGGAGGTCATATGGCGGATTTCTAAAGTCTTTTTGTTATACATAGGACTGTTTTCTGGATAAAAGACCCCGTTTGATGGCAAATCCACTATCTCAGTTGGGGTAACAAAAGAAAGACCAAATATATTATTATCCGGTGTTTTTACTTGTTGCTGTGGGTTTACAGTACTCGTTTCATTTTTTTGACCTTCTTGTTTTTCAGGTCCAAGTTTTCTAGAATTTCTAGACATTCATTCTCGCTTTCAATAAAAAGTATTATTACCTATAATAACATTAAAAATTTAATTTTTAAAATAATTTATGACTGATATGGGACAAAAGTACCAATAGTCTGTGCTCCGTTTTCAGAATTCAATTCTGCCCAGTCATAATCTATAGATATGGTAACATTCAAAAGTTCGTCACTTGTATAATCTAAACTATCAAAAGTGACACTAGTCATAATTGGATTACGAATAACCCATTGTTCTACAATTTCGTCAGAACCTTCTATTCCTATCTGCTCAATTTTTAATGTTGGCCCTAAGGCATTGACCATAGACTCCTTAGAAATCGTTCGATGTCCTTCTGCTGAAGTAGCTCCAGGTGGTAACTCATAACCTGCGGCTTGGATCGCATTATAAAGGCTCTGAGTAGCGTCTGGAGTGATTGGGTCCACGATTGTTAAAGTGATTGGTTGCCATGTTAATCTTCCTGGGTATTTAAATGTGTGCTGCAAAAACTGATGTTCTGTCTTCCCTACGTTAAACGCGGGTTTAGTAACTGATTTTGCTATATAAGTTGGCATTTCACTATTAAAAGCATAAACGAGCCATCTAAACTTTCTCTTTGGTTCTAATGATGCATCACTCCAAAATGGATTTGACATAATTTTAATCTCCTAATATTATTTAGTTACCGAATACTTTTTTTCTTTTAATCTTCAAAAGAAGCTCCAGTATTTGTTATAACAAAATCAACTGCAATAAACTCAATGGCTCTGGCTGGCTTTAACAGCACCTTTGCGTAAAGAATGTTTCTATCAACTAGATCTGGTGTTGTGGTTGTAGAATCTAAAATTACCTTGTAATCTGACAAGCCAAATCTGGTCTTTACACTTTCGAGAAAAGGGTTAACCTGAGCTAGAAATTTATTCCAAGTAGCTCTAACGTTCTGCTCAAAAAGTAAATCTTTGGATACCTGAGACACCCTCTTCTTAACAAAAATTAACAATCTTCTAACATTTATCCTATCCAAGGCAGACTGAGTTGATTGTAGAGTCTTTTGGCCGAAAATCACTATACCCTCAGAAACAAAAGAAGCTATAGGGTTTATGTTAGCTGCATATAATGTATCTCTGTCTTTCGACATTAACTGGTCTGACACCTGCAGCACTGGTAGTCCCGAATTTCCTTCATTTAAGCCTCCGCGATTGAATCCCGCAGGTGCAAACCAAACCTCGTCTCGCTCTTCCGTATAAGCCATAACCCCTAAAGCGACCACTGAAGGCGGTACCCACACGTCTCGGTTGTAATCTTCATCTTTTATCTTAACCCATGGATAGTAAGATGCTCCGTATGAGGAATTAAGCTGGCGATCCGTGAGGCTCTTAGCAGAATTCTCTGGATTTCCCGTTGAAGGCAATCTAGACTCAAAATTGTCACACTTCTGCTGAAAAGGTGGTACATAAACGTCTGGAAGGTCGATTATAGCCAAAGAATCACCTCTCGATTCACAGGCTCTTACGAGGTCCGTTGTAAGGCTGGGATGGGTGATCCCAGGCATTACTGCTAGATTATGTTCTACCATCTCGGCATCGCTTATAAGTTGAATTGCGCGATCAACTGAAGCGAAAGCATAGTTGCTGTCAGCTGTTGCGCCATTAGCTGCCAAAACTCTATTATTAAAAGGATCTGCCTCAGTTATATCAGCGCCCTCAAAGCCTCCGATGAGCGGTGCGCGGAAACCGTCAACAATACCAGCGAGGACTCGAAGATTGGAGGCTCCTCCTGTGGCTACGGATCTACTGTAAGAACTTATCTCTTCTCCTCCTGAAAATGTATTTCCGGTTGGGCGGATATCAGTCGTAAAAGTTGAAGTTATTGCTTTGTTTCCGGCAGATCCTTGGCCTTTTTGCCTAAGAGTAATATTTCCGTCAGAGTGGTCGTCTAAAATCTCTATTTTACCATTGTGGCCTTGAGCCCCGAGGATGGCATCTTTTAGATTTTTTAAAACCTCGACCTGAGTATCATGGTCGCCATTAATCAAGACAGCTACTCCGGTGGTGGCAGGCACCCCTGATGCGGTTACACTGAAAATATCTGCTCCTGTTACAGCGGCGATGGAGCCTGCGTTATTAGCAACCACCACAGAAAAATCTCCAGGCTGAACTAGTGAAAGTCCTACGTGATTATCATTTTGAGCTGCATTACTACCCACTAGGCCGGCGATTCCGTTAGCGGCGATGCCACTACCGTACTTGATCTGACCTGAAACATTGCCGCCGTCGACGGCTTTCAGAAGGTTCATTTGACTCAAAGTAGCAACCTTTAGTTCTATTGTATCTGCTGCTACCGTATCGCTCAAGGTGGTTACAAACTTTATTTTTACAGGGGCGCCAGCTCCGCCGGCGGCGGCGGGAACTGTAATCTGACACTCGTGTCCATCCGCTCCACCATTTATTGTGAGTACGTTAGCGAGGGTACCCTTAGTACCTGAAAGCATGGCGTTTGCTCCAATTTGCGCGCCGTTTGTGATTGGAGTCACTGTACTAGCTGTAGTATCCGCGGAAGAAAGTAGTGCGTCTGTTAGTTTATAGGCTTTGACATCCAGAGCGCCGGCTTCAGATACTGAAGTGATGACCATGTTCTCACCGGCCGAGCAGCCGTGGGCAGCTGCTGGGTTGGGCATCGTCAAAGTGGCGGTTGCAGCTTGACCCAGGCCGTTGCGGGACCCTGAAACATATTCTGCGAGTACAACATCTCCAACTGTGGAAACGTTAGGCAACCCGCCAGCTAGCTGAGGATTAACATGTAATACAACATCCTCTAAAGAAAAAATAAATGAATGTTCAGTTGTTGCTGCAGCGCTTTCTCCTGAATCCTGATCTGCAGTCAGACCAGTGAATTCTGGTAGTCTTCTCGTATAATCAACATATCCTGGGTTCAGTATTGTTTGTGTTGTATGTTTTGATCCGACTGACCAAACTTGCTTAAAAGGAGATGCGCCCATCATAAACCCATCTGACAGCGATCCTGAATTGACCAAAGGCATTGATGGCCATTTTAGAACCAAATTTGAATTTGCATTTGTTGTTAGAGCACCAACTCTCGCCTTTGCTGCACTGTCTATCCAATCTGCTGCTTGAAACGAGCCCGTTCCATTAACAGCAAAATCACTGCCCGAAACAACCTTTACCTTTGGCACGATAGGGCCAAGAAATCCAAAAGGTACCAAGGAAGGGTCAGCTGGAGGTGCTCCGACTAGACGTGGGTGCATTTCGATTCTAACGTACTCAGAAATATTCGGGTGAGTTCCATAAACTTTGTTTCTTCTTTCAGTTGAATCCCACTTGTAATATTGTGTACCTATCTTTTTTGCGACATAATTATCAGAGATTGGGTTAAGGTTAAGGTTATCAAACCTCTCCACCTCGACCAATCTCGTTCCCCTTATTTCGTTCACCACTAGTGAGAAGCTGCCGAATGTATCTGTTGCATTTGCGCGAGGAATATTGATTCTCTCTATTGACACCATAAGTTCTCTTGAGGATTTAAACCCATCTTGTCTTGCAACAGCACGGAATAATTTTTCTGCGTCATCATGAACAATGCCAGTAGGTTGGCCCGATGTGTCCTGGGCTATAAACCAACCTGTTTTTGCTGCCTGAAGGGAGTGCTCTCCTGATTTAAAATCTGACATTTGAGAATCTAATTTTAAAATCATTGCTGCAAGAGCTCCAGTCCCTTTATTCGCTAAAATTTCTTGATAGTTTTCTTCAAAAGTCTCTCCAAGCCAATAAAGATCAGAAAGATCTCTTTGTTGAGTTTCTCCTACTCTGCCTGTTATATTGCTGTTAGTTTTTGTTGGGTTAGTGTTGAAGCCTTCTCTTATTTTATCGAAAGAAAAAGTAACATCTCTAGATCTACTGCTATCAGCTAATCTTAAGGTGAATTTTCTTTGAGTATCCTCTTTTATTAATATCCCTTCGTGTGCGCCGACTTCACTGGTGCTGCCGGCGGCGGGATTGTCCATAACCTGAGTCTTTTGAGAAGCATAAAGCTTTGGTGCAAAATCACTAGTTCCATAAAATATTGCTGCTAGCGACCCTGTCACCCCCCTAGCATCAGACGGATCTCTATCTGACGCACTGTTAAAAAGAAATAATCCATATGATTGTGAAGATTTCCATCCCGGAGATGCTGCATCGGTTGCTTTTGCTGCATCTCCGGCGATGCCAGCAAGCCTAACAATTGTTACTGGGGAATCAATATCTGCTGAAAGATAAGCTCTTGCTGCATATGGTGCATAAGATTCGGCCAACAGATCAGTACCTTCTCTCCAAGGATCTTCTCCTTCGTTACCGGGCATGGTTCTGCCAAATACTCTTTCAAATTCTTCCAAAGACCTTACCTTGTAAGGCGTAAGCGCGGGCCCCTTTCTCGTTCTACCGATTATAACCGGGCCGACCGCGTTGGGGATACCTGGAAGCTGAGAATTGTCAATCTCTTTTAAGAAAACTCCCGGTGATACAAATCTAAACTTTCTAGATGCCATATTATTATTCTCCTCATTATAGGATTAGTAAGTGGTATTTTACTTATTAAATAGTTTTTGTATGATCTAAAGGAAGCAAGAAAAAGAAAAGCCCGCCAAAAAGGCGGGCTGGGTGGGAAGAAAGGTAGGTTTTATCTTAGTTAGGCCTTGATGTATCGTAGTTGTAACACGTCGTCACCGTCAAGGGCTTCTTCGAAACGAATCTTAGGTGGTCCAGTGTTGGTCAACAAGTGATAGTCATAGACTGCACCCTGACTTCCGCCATCTGGTGTACCCTCAACGGAACCAGACTGGGTCTGGAGCATACCGTTTAAGAACACCTGCAGTGATCCTGATACCATATTCTGAGACAGAGATCCAGTCTTAAGGTCCGAAGACAATACGCTGCCCTTTGTTACAGAAGTTGCAATATCAGTGATACACTCAATACTCATGACACCAGCAGAAACCTGAATACCGGTTCCGCCAACCGTGGTTGCAAAATCATTTGCACTTTCTCTCTTAAGCTTTGAATCTGTTGCGTCAAAGAACACAACAGAGTCAGCGGATGCATCGTAAGCTGCATCGCCAAAGCCGTCAAGAAAGTTTAACTCTGCGGCGGTTGAAGTAACAAGTGTACCGGCTAGTTCGAGACCATATGAGGAACCATCATGGTCCTGAATATTCAACGAAGCAGACGCTCCGTCTAGGGTCAACTTGTTACTCTTGCTGCTTGACTGAACCTCAAAAGCGGTGGCACTTGATGGGGATGCGGATGAAACTGTATCCATCGTAGGGGATCCATCGAAGCTGATAGATGTCCCTGATGAGTAAGATGCCAGCGTGAAAGTGGCTGAACCTCCAGAAACAGAAATTCTTAGTGTTCCATTCGACCCAATCTTGCTGTTAAAGGCACTTGCCGTATCTGCATCATTGAAGGAAATCGCGCTAGTACTTGAAGTTATAGACGACTCCTGTATTGCAGCTTTTACAGTTCCGTGATCTTTCGAGGCATTACTAATACCAGAAACGCTCACTGAAGTTGCACTACTTGCACCTGCATTGTAAGACACAGAAAATGAAGTAGCACCGGATGAAACCGAACTACTAACATCATAAGCAATTGTATCCGACCCTGCGGTAAACACAATTGTAGTACCAGAACCAATCGAAGTCCCTACATCTGGCGACATAGAAATCGTAGATGTTGAGCTACTAAGAGTGGAGCCTACAATTCTGCTGACCTGGAATCCAGAGAAAGAAGAAGTTAGTCTATCATCCTTAATATCACTTCCAAAAATACTAGACTGCGCGTGCGTCAGTGTCGCGGCACTAGCTGAGGTGCCCATGCTTAAAACAGACCCATCGGCCATGAAAAGATCAGACCAACGTGTCGATGAATCACCAAGCGCTGCTTGGTCGTTAGATCCAGGCTTAACCTGCGCTCCTGCTGCGTCGAGAATAATATCTCCAGCGACGTCAAGTTTCAAATCTCCAGAGGCGACATCAATCTCGTTTGCTGCAAAAGTAAACAAGGTTGTAGAGTCGTCCTTCATAAGGATTTGACCGCTGTCAGCATTAAGGTCAATGTCACCAGCTGCGTCAATAATAACCTTCTGGGAAGATCCTGCTGCTTCTAGTGTCAAAGCACCAGCTGCAGTCGAAACCTTACCGGCGTCAGTCATTAAAACATCTCCTTCAAGGTGGAGATCCTGCCATGCTGCAGAGGTAGTACCCAAATCATAGGTATCATCTGCGGCTGGGACGAGATCGCCTGTAACTACAACATCGTTAGAGCCGGCGGCTGCAGATATTGTCAAATCTCCTGCAGAAGTAGCTATAGAACCCGCGTCGGTCATTGTGATGTCACCCTCAAGGAACAGGTCTTGCCATGCTGCCGAAGCAGATCCTAGATCATATGTATCGTCGGCGTTTGGCAACATATTACCATCGACCTTGACGTCACTGCCACCTGGATCTAAAAGAATATCAGCTGCTGCAACAATCTGAAGATCTGTAGACACATCTAAGTAATCGCTAGCTCCGTCAATCATAAGCTTGCCAACCGCAAGTCCATGGTAGCCTGAGCCCTTCTTTACTTCAATTCTGTCACCCGAAGCGAGTTGTTGAATTGTAATGTCATCACCAGAACCACCTTCCATCGTGATACCAGCACCATCAATAACAGCTGAAGTGCTGTTGTCTCGGTCTATAACGATGTTGTGATCAGCGACTGCTAGGGTCGCTGTATTAATCGTAGTAGTTGTACCGGAAACGGTAAGGTTACCAGTAACAGTAACAGTATCAGCAGAAAGTGCCATGTTACCTGCACCTGAACCAGAGTTACTGGCTGCGATTGTCATTGTGACATCTGAGCCTGAGTTAGCAGTGACTGTGAAGTTAGATGAATCAACTGCGTCAAGCGTGATTCCACCACCTGATGAGTTAATATCTACGGCACCCGCAGACGTAATGTCAATCTCGCTAGAGTTGCCTACAATGCTAACGCCAGCGGCACCATCAAGTGTTAAAGCGCCTGCTGAGGTTGCGACTTGACCTGCATCAGTCATTAATACATCACCCTCAAGGTGCAGATCCTGCCAAGCGGATGAAGTTGATCCAAGATCATAGGTATCATCTGCTCCTGGAAGGAATCCTGCTGAAGTTATGCTAGCATAAGTGGTGCTTCCGTCTTTAAAAGACACAGTTCCACCATCAGCATTGATTTCAACGTCACCAGTTGCATCTAAGATAATGTTTTGACTTGAAGCAGCAGTAGATAGCGTCAATGCGCCTGCAGCGGTCTCAACTTTACCTGCATCTGTGAAAAGAACATCCCCTTCGAGGTGAAGGTCTTGCCATGCAGCACTGGTTGTACCTAGATCGTAAGTATCATCGGCTGACGGTACGAGGTCACCAGTTACGACCACATCTGCCGCGGCAACGATGTGTAAGTCCGATCCTGACATATCAATATAATCAGAAGCGCTGTCTATTTCTAATCTAATTACTCGTGTGTTGCCACCAGCAATCGAAAGAAGATTCGATGAGTGGGTCATCGTAACATCGCCGTTATTAAAGTTAACAACGCCGCCAGAAGCCAAGAAAGCATCTGACCACATCAAAGAGGCTGAACCTAAAGCTCCGCCATCTGATGAGTTTGGTAATAAATTACCGTCTACCTTTGCATCACCACCGCCTGGATCCAAAAGGATATCGGCTGCAGCGATAATTTGAAGATCTGTAGACACGTCTAAATAATCGCTGGCACCATCAATTTCAAATCTTGCTGAACGGATGTTTCCTCCAGCAGTCAAAAGATTTGTACTTGGGTTATAATTCAATGAAGAGCCATCAACTCGAAGCTTACCGTCACCAGTACCCTTCGAAACCGATGTCACTGAAGATATCGAAGACTTATTCATCGATGTTGCGTTTGACAACCCTGCATTAAAGGTCACAGCAACACTAGTGTCGGTGGAACTTACAGTACTGTTAAAAGTAAAGGCGATCTTGTTGCTGCTGCTATCTGTGAAGATTACTGCTAGTCCAGCTGCAGCGGATGCACCATATTCCGGACTAAAGGTTAAGGAAGTAGTGCTGTTTGTCACAGAGCTCTCCTGAAGCCTTGACGTCTGAAATGACGAGTAACTGGATGCATTTGCAGCGTTATACTCATTATCGTCGTCTACGAAAACAAGCTGGTACGATGCAGAGTCTCCAGTTTCTCTTATGTCGGTCTTGGAGAAAAAATCTTGCATTGAATCTGCAGTGATTTTCTTTGGTACGGCGCTGCCAGACTGAACGAGAAAGTGATCTCCGCCGGTTAGACCGGTGAGTGCACTAACGTCGGACCCTGTAATATTAAGGGATGCGCCGGAAACTTTATCTGAATTAACTATCTTTTCTAACTGTCCATCATTTAGTTTTGTTCTAGCCATGTTTATTCCTCCTATAGCTTTATAGAAACATTTTTCTTGAGAAATAAAATAAAAGTAATAAAATTTAACTTATTTAATTGAATAAAATTATGATGTGATATAAATTTGATTAAAGTTCGGTGAGGTAAAAAAATGTTCTTATCGATTAACTAAACTGATAATTTAACTAGTGTTCAAAATTTCTAAGAGAAAAGTATTTTCTTTAAGTTTCTGACATTATTATCAAATTTGCAAAAATCAGAATCAAGAAATTCGAGGGCCGTAGATTGGCATTCGTTTTGCGAATCTTCAAAGCAAAAGTGAAACTTACCTGAATCTAATCTTTTGCATTCTTTTAATTTGAAGCCTCTTAATTGCAAGTATGCTGCAATTCCTATATCACTCGTCGTAAACATATTTTATGATTCCTTGATTCTTTTTGTTTGCAAAAGTAAATAGTAATTATTGTCTATTGTTTCCTAACAAAATACGCTTTTTCCCCAGGAGAGTCTGGCATTTTTAACTCGTAAGCTGCATCCTTATCAACACTCAACTCATCCCTTAATTGTGTTGCAGCTTCATAAACATGATTTTCAAGCAGCGTTAGCCTGGTTATAAGGTCTGCTTTTTGCCTTTCAGTGTTAAGCAAAAATTTTGCTAAATATTCTTCAATTTTTAACTGCTCCTGTCGCATTTCATACGTTTCTCTTACGGATTCCCACTCGATAGGGATAACCTCTTCAGTTCTTTCCTGCTGTGGTTCTTCCGAAGTCTCGGTTTCAAGTTCTTCTACTTGTGTTTCATTATTTTCTTCAGACATTATTTGTTTCCTTTCTTTATTGGTCTGTTTAGCTATTATAGCATGATATATATAGATTTAAAGGCCGTATTTCGCCAATTCTTCTGGATCTATAATTACTGTTTCTTTTGGAAGCTTAACTTCTACAAAGTTTTCTCTTATTGTAAAGTAATTTTTCTCTCTATTACGTGCTTGACCTACTAAATATCCAACCACTTTTAAGTTTATCTTTACTTCAAACTTTCTCTCTTCTGAAGAGAAGTTGTTTAAATTATCTTGAGAAGAATACTGGTCCTGTATAAACCCTTCGTATTTATGTTCTCCACTAGTTAACTTTACATAATTTATTGTACCGGGTCTTGTTGCAAAAGGCAAGAGTAATTCATTCATTTGTTGTTGATAATCTGTTCTAATTGTAATTTCATACATTAAATCAACGTTGACCGGCATTGGTATACTAATTGTTTGGAATACGACCTTTTGGTTATCATATCTGTAATTCTCTTGCCCATATATTCTTTTTGCGTCTGCATTGGCAAAGTTTTTGGTCTTGTCTTGATATATTTTTCTTATAATGGACAAGGCTCCACCCTTTTCATCGTTTACTTCTGGGATGTTTCCTTGATAAACTCCTGAGCTTCTTAAACTTTTTGTGAAAGAAGACCTTTTTATTGAGATTATTGGAAATATGAGCGCACCTTGGCCATCTCTTAGCTCTTTCTCATTTTTTGATAAAAATGATCTCTCAGAAGTAGCCCAAAGAACAGGAACTTGCTTTGCCCCCTTATTGGTTTGTACCTGAAGTTTCAAATCATTGACAAAATTGTAAACTGACCGGTCTATATCCTCTAGTGCTGAAGGTTCAAAGTGAACTTTTCGCAACCCAGGAATATTTTCTTCGTTTTTAGACATTTATTAATCCCTCTCTAGCTCTGACACATTGGGCTCCAATTTCAAAACTTGATTCTACCTGTCCAAATAGCCATTTTGGCTCTTCGAGAGTCAAAATTTCATATAATCTTTCGCCATACTGGATAAAATCACCTTCTCTTACAAAAAGGTTCTGATCTTCTGTTAATCTTCTCTTGTGAAACGCAACATTAATCTTTTCTATCCTATCAACACCCAAGGGGCTAGTTGTTGTAGTTTGGGACATGTATTTAACCATGGCATAGACCCTAACTGGGTCTAAAAATGTTTTATTGATTGATTCGCCATATAAATCATGAAAATTTGTGTTCTCCAGGCTGACAGGGTAGTAAATAACTGTCTGACCTACAACTCTTTCAATAACTTCATCATTTATTTGCTTTACAAGGTCTTTTTCTTTCTTTCCGACGAACAACGGCGGCGGTGGAGCGTCTGGTTGTGACCATTTGTTATCATCTGACATCTATACTACCCCACAAAAATATAATTTGGAACTTTATCTAGGACCTTTTCTGTATTTTCTAGCAATCCTGCGTCTTGCTCTGCCAACTTAGCATATGTTAGTTCTGCCAGTGTTGTCTTTAATTCATCTCTCAACTTTAACTGCTCATCTTTACCTTCACTTATCAATGCTGAACCGTTCAGTGTTACACTTTCTCCAGGGATAGGTACTGAATTGAATTTAGACCTAATTTGACCCAAAGTTTCTTTGCAAAGAGCCAATGCGAACCTACGAATCCATTGTTTTCCGATTGAATTTATGTTTTCAAACGGCAAATTACCCATCGGAAGAGTATTCATATTGTTTACGCCATCAACAGAAGCATCTGTTGATTCCCAAACGTCTTGTGGGATAGAAAACTCTATCCACATTTTTGCAGGGCCACCGGAATATGGTCTTGGGTGGAGGCGAATCTTATTATTCCTTAGCTCATACGAATAATGAGACATCCTAGTATAAATTGCGTCCTCAAAGGCCATTGCTTGGGCTTTATTGTGCCAAGCTGGAATCAACTGAAAGGTAGAATCGTCTGAAAACTGGCCATAATTGTGTAAATTACCTACAACATTAAGACCGCCGTAATAACCAAAAAATCTCCACATCGCATGAGGGGTCTTGTAAAACACTTTTTTGATTAAAATCTTTTTATTACCGACAGCATCTTTATGTTCTTCTGATTTAGATATAATATCTTGTAGATCGTAATCTTGCGTTCCAGTTGTAACATCAAAAGAAGCCGAGAACTGTATGGAACTATTCATGCCGATCTCTGCTCCGATGCCTTCTCCAATTCTTCTTGTCATGCTATAATCAAACTTTGGATATTTTAAAGCAACATGAGTGCCGGCAAGATCTGTTTTAAGATCTCCGTCCTTCATATTGCCTTTAGAGTCGAACGACCCAGTTTGGTTTCCTAAAGCATCTGATAAAATGTTTGTTGCTTGGTGTAGATTTACAAGGTAAGAATATTCCAAGACTGCTTCTTCATAAGCTGTATATACATTTCCATCTGTTAACTCAATATCAAGAACATCGCCTCCTAGCTTTTTATAAACGTAAGAAACTTGATCTTTAGCACCCTCAAGAAACTCAGTTGAATACAAAGTTGATGCAACATCAGAATAAATTTTGTATGGAACAGCATCGTTTATCTTTGTTGTGTCGCCTGCTGCTGGTAACACTATTGCTGATGTTGTGCTCGCTGGTGTCAATGTTGGTAAAGACATTTATAAACCCTCACTAGGTACAATTATATAATATAACTAGTTGGCTGGGTCAACAAATAGCCTAGGCATCTGATTTTGTTTTAGTGGTTCGCCTTCTGCGGGTTGTGGTGGTAGTTTTCTTGGTTGTGGCCGGTTTCTTTGTTGTAGTAGTTTTCTTTTTTGTTGTTGCCGGGCTTTTTGTTGTTGCCGGCTTTTTTGTTGTAGTGGTGGTGGTAGCCTTCTTTGTTATAACTGTGGCTTTTTCTACTTCTACCTTTGGCTCCACTATTTGCGTTGTTTCTTCACTATTTGTGAAGGTTAAGCCATTTGGGAGCTTTTCTTTGATTTCTTCCACGATCTCTTCAACTGACTCTGCAACATTATCGACAGCATCAACCACTGTTTCTTTAAGTCTGTGGTAGGTTTGTATTGCTTTTGAAAACTTTGCTGCAAACTTTGGATTGTTTATTTTTCTTCTGCGTTTTCCCATGAGGGTTCCTTTCTGTTATTAAAGTAAAATTTAAGATACCTGTCTACTTGTTGCTCTCCAGACACCATTGACAAGTTCGATATCTACGACATCTCCGATCGCGGCTCCAGATGGATGTATTTCAATAACTTTACTGTTTAGAACAAAGGCTGCCTGATTTACGCCGGCCGTATTCGCAGTCATGGCTCCGACGTTGGCTTGGGCTTCCTTCCTGGCGTTGTCATTAGACCCGACACGTTCGGCTAAAAGTACTGCAGCGGGTGCGGCGGTGCCTGGGACTGTAAAGGTAAATCTAAGTTCGTCAGTGTCTTCTACAGACACGGTGAATGTTTTACTTGCATAATTACCTCTTTGGATCCCGGTGCCGAGTGCGCCCTCTCCGGTTTCTGGTCTTTCAACATTAGCGCTGGCTCCAGTGCCGTCAATCAATTCCTTGATTCTCGCAGCAAGGTGTGCGCCGGTGGTGGTATCAGCCTGGCCGCGACGGATGACAAACTGCCCTGCTATTTTTGTGTCCGGTAAGGCGGCGTTTTGAATAATAAATAAAAATGGAGTACCTGTTCCGCCGGCTGCAGAATTAACTGTCATAGTAAATCCCTCTTCATCTCCATCCCCAGCAGCGGTTGCTGTCAAATCTAGTGCGTCGGTTACTTCATTGACGCCGGTGCTGGTGACACCGCCGGCTGCTGCCATAAATCGTTGAAGCGAAACTGTATCGGATGCCGGTATCGTGATTGATGAAAGTGCCCGGTCGACGAGGCTATTCTGCACTGCGCCAACAACAAAAGAGGCATGCCAACCTGGATTGGCTTCATCAGCTGTGGGTAGGGTGATTTCATGACCAGTCAATTCATTAAGAACAAACGTTCTTCCACAATCACTTTTTGAAAGTTGCACCACTGGTTCTGTTAATGTTTTAACATTTATTCTATCTATAAAATCTAATGAGGACTTAGCCATTTTTTGTTTTCTCCTTAATTACAAACTTTAAATTATTTTGCGGAAACACCGCGGGCGAAATAGACACCGTTAAGTACCTTGAGCTCTACAAAGTCGCCGGCGACTACCTGATTGCCGCCGCCGCCACCTAGAAGTTGAACAGTCGCGCCACCATCTTGAGACGTAATTGCCACCGCTGCGCCGCCGTCAGCTGCAATATGCAAATGTTGAAGGGTAGCTCCATCTGCAGTGGTTATACTGACATTTCCTGTTTGAGTAGCTCCAACGTGAATTGTGCAGTGCCAACCGTTGCCTGCGTCTGCTATCGAAGGTAGTGAAATTGCTGCAGCACCGCCTAGGTCCGTGGCGAGAACAAAGTGCTGACCGCAGTCAGCTGCTTTCGCGACATGTGGGGTTGCGGAAATCACCTCCACCTTTCTTCTCTGTGAAACTGAAAATCCTGATTTTGCCATTTTATAGTTCTCCTTAAATTATTACTTTAAAATTTGAGTTTTTTCCACAACCTAACTGGCTGCATCTTTCATAGTATAAATAGTAAACGGAAAAAGAAAAAGCCCCCACAAATTAATGTGGAGGCTTTCTTACTCTAATTAAGAGATTTTAGTTAGGCATTTCTTCGCCTAAGAGACCACGTACAACAACAAGGCCGTACATATCTGGTCGGACCATCTTCTTGGCGTAGCGGGTCATAACACCCTTACGTGGCACGAAGTCTTCCGTACCGAAAATGGTTGGTGTCACCTGGAGTGGCACGTATGGAGCGTAGACATATCCACTTTCGAGGAATGAACTACCCTTACGTCCAACAAGGATAACATTTCGCAAAAAGTAAGGGTCGACGTATACGTCAAACTTCTTACTTAAGCTACCAGACTTAACAGCACCAATAGTGCCGCGGTCCTGGTCAGCAGTTACGCTTGCGCGGAAGCCGCTGGTGAATTCCAAGATGTTAGCAACCTCAGGAGAACAAACAACAAAGTTTGCTCCGCCTCGGAGCGTCTTTCTGTGAATCTGAGCCGAAA
>MDTB01176034.1_pt1 | contig 25425 bp, 26 predicted proteins | sample 811161 | NCBI WGS metagenome assembly MDTB01 (sample SAMN05326650, study PRJNA326480) | marine metagenome | isolation source: seawater | place: Mediterranean Sea | collected 2009
TAATTACTTTCTTTATTTATCAATTTTGTAGATACAGGCCTAGAAATAAAAGCTATATTTCTATCAAAATTATACATGCCAACATCAAATATACCTACAACTTTAAAATTTGCAGTGTTAGGTAACGTACCAAATGGAGTTTTAGTTCTTCCTGAAGTCATAACTGTAATATTATCATCAATATTAACTCCTAAAAATGCAGCTAATCTAGTCCCCAATATTATGTTATTTCCCTCTAATTTATTTAATGATCCTTTAATAATATTATCTGAAATACTTGATCTTTCAAATAAATCTACTTTACTGATGCCCTTTATTAAAATTCCAGAAGAATTTATCTTTGAAGATATCATTGCATGTAATTCAACTTCTCTTGAAACAAACTCTACATTTTCTATTTTTTGTATTTCATCTATTATAATATTATTATTTTTTGAGTTTTCATTATTAAAATACAAAACAATATGCCCATTTATACCTACTATTTTGTCAATAAGTTCTGTCCTAAAACCATTCATAACTGACATAACAACAATTAATGTTGCAACACCTATTGTAATCCCTAAAAAAGAAAATAATGAACTGATAGATATAAAACTCTCATCTCTTCTAGACTTTAAGTACCTTAATGCTATAAAATTTTCTAATCTAAAGCTCATAGTTTTCTTTTAAATAATCAGTAATTAAATCTGATGAAACTAATTTAGTTACACCACTTTTTCTATTTTTAATTTCTATGTTATTATTTTTTAAATTTTTATCACCTACTATAATTTGTACAGGAATACCTATTAAATCCATATTATTTAATTTTTCACCTGCTCTAACATCTCTATCATCATATAAAATATTTGTACTATTATGATAGTTTTTATAAAAATTTTCACAAAAATTTGTACTCATTTCATTATCACTTCTTATATTTATTAAGCCTATTTGGAAAGGTGCAACCTCGTTAGGCCAAACTATTCCATGCTCATCATAATTAGATTCTATAATTGCAGCTACTAACCTACTTATTCCTATGCCATACGAACCACTATGTATATACTCTTTTTCACCTCTTTCATTATTATAAAGAGCATTTAATTTTTTAGAATATTTAGTCCCAAAATAAAAAATATGCCCTATTTCTATTCCTTTTGAAATAGCTTGGTTTTTGTCATTTACTTTATTAATAAATTCTTCTTCCTTATGCTTTTCTTTTGTACAGCTATAATAAGATGCTAGTTTTTCAACATATTCTTTTACAAGCTTGTCATCATTAAGTTTACAATTGTCAAAAGCTAAATTATAAATTCTTTTATCAAAAAAGACCTCAGATTCTCCTTCTTTAGACTCTATAATAAACTCATGACTTAAACCACCTCCTATTGGTCCTGAGTCTGCTCTAACGGGTATAACTTTAACTCCTAGTTTTTTAAAAATTTTCATATATAGAGCAAACATTTTACAATATGATGAATATGCTTTATCATCATTCATATCAAAAGAGTAAGCATCCTTCATTAAGAATTCTCTACACCTTAAAACACCAAATCTAGGTCTTAGTTCATCTCTAAATTTCCACTGAGTATGAAATAATATTTTTGGTAATTCTTTATATGATTTAAGATCTTTTGAAATAATTGTTGTTATCATTTCTTCATTAGTGGGTCCATAAAGTAAGTCTATTTTGTTTCTATCTTTAATTTTCAACATCTCTTTACCATAATCTTCAAACCTTCCGGATTGTATCCACATATCGGACGGTTGAATAGTTGGCATAAGTATTTCATTTATATCATTATCAATGTGATGCTTGCTTACTATTTCCTTGATTTTATTTAGCACTAATAAACCCATGGGAAGCCATGAATATATACCAGCTGCAACCTGTTTAATCATTCCCGATCTCAACATTAGTTTGTGAGATACGACATATGCTTCATGCGGATCTTCTTTAATAGTATATAAATAAAATTTACTAAGTCTCATTTTAGATTATTAAATTCTTAAGCGAAAAAATTTCAAAATATGATAAAAACCAAAACAATAAAGTAACAATAAAAGAAAATATAGTAGTATAGAAAATTTTTTTTAATATTTTTGGTTTATTTGGAGCACTTTTAGCAAATTTAAAGTTATTTTTTTGCTCTAATTGTTCATACCCTATAGGTAATAAGATAAAAAAAACCGGCCACCAAACTACCAAAAAAAAAATTATTATTTCTAATATAGACACTAGATTTCTTCTAATTCAATTAAGGTTCCATTAAATTCTTTTGGATGTAAGAATATAACTGGTTTCCCATGTGCACCTTCCCTAGGTATACCTTCTCCTAAGATTGTATAACCATTTTTTTTAAGCGTATTTAGCGAATTATAAATATCATTAACCTCATAACATATATGATGTATGCCCCCTAAAAGATTTTTTGACAAAAAATTACCAATAGGTGAGTTTTTACCAAGAGGTTCTAATAATTCTATATTTGTATTGCTAAGTTTAACAAAAACAGTAGTCACTCCATGATTGGGTAGTTTTAATTTTTTTGATACACTTGCTTTAAAAACATTCTTATATTTATTTATAGCAACATCTAAGTCTGGGACTGCTAATGCTATGTGATTTAATCTATTTAACATTTACTCATCAATATAGATTATATCCAAAATTATGGAAGGACTTTTATTAAAATTATTTTCTAAATACCTCTTTATTTTTTTCCTAATAAAGTCTTTAATCTGATTTTCTTTTGATTTTTTAAATGGTATATGTATTTTAAGTTGTTCTTCAATAAATTCAGAAAATCTTTGCAACTCTGCATCTTCTAATTTATCTAACACTGCTAATAATTTAATTCTAGGTAGTTCTAATAAATCTCCGTTTTCCGAAATAATAATATTTATACTTACTACACCGTTATATAGCATTCTTTTTCTCTCTTTAAAAAAGATAGCATCAGTAGGAATTAATTCATGCCCATTTAGAGCAACTTTTCCATTCATAACTTCTTCTACTATTTGCCCTTTATTATTTGTTATATCTACCAGACATCCATTTTTAATTTTTATTATTTCTTTTACTCCTTTATTCTTAGCAATTTCTGCGTGTGCACTAATGTGTATGGCTTCTCCATGAACTGGAATAGCTACCTTTGGTTTTATCCAATCATACATAATTGAAAGTTCCTCTTCAGCAGGGTGTCCTGAAACATGTATATTTTTATTTTTAGGAACTATGACTTCAACTCCTTTATATATTAATTTATTCATTAGATTATTTATACCTACTTCATTGCCAGGTATCATTCTTGATGAGAATATTATTCTATCATTATTTTTTAAAGATAAATATGCATGACTATCATCTACTAATCTATTTAATGCTCCCAGAGGTTCTCCCTGAGAACCGGTGCATATTGCCAAAAATTTATGATCTTGTATATTCCTTAAATTTTTCTCTGAATGTAAAATTATATTATTATCTAAATAACCAACTTTTTTTGCTGCGTCCGTCATACGCCACATAGATCTTCCTATTAGTCCTACTTCGCGTCCATATTTTTTTGCTAAATTTATTATAGTCAATACTCTTTCAACATTCGAGGCGAACATTGTTATAAAAATTCTTTTTTTTGTTCCTTTGATGTATTTTGAGAGCCCTTCTTCAATAGACTTTTCTGAACCAGAATAACCAGGCACGTTTGCATTTGTAGAGTCACAAACAATAACGTCAATCCCTTCTTTTCCTATTTCCTTTAATCTTTTAACATTTGTTTTGCTACCTATATTAGGTTCATCATCTAATTTCCAGTCACCTGTATGAAATATTTTTTTATTTCCAGCAGATAATAAAACAGAGTTTGGCTCTAAAATAGAATGACTTATGTCAATCAATTCTACTTTAAAATCACCTATATTAAAATTAGATTCTTTTTTTACTATATTTAAATCTACTTTTTCATATATCCCCTTATCTATAAGTCTTTGCTTCAATAAAAAAGCTGAAAATGGAGTGGTGTAAATAGGACATTTTAAATAGGGCCATAAATGATGTACAGCTCCAATATGATCCTCATGTGCATGAGTAATAAGCATGCCACTTACATCCAATTCTTTATCTTTAATGGCCTGTATATTAGGCATAAAGACTTCTGAGCCCATGGCTTGATAGTCTTTAAATGTTACACCGCAGTCTACTATTAGCCATTTATTTTTATAACAGTACATGTTGAAATTCATACCAATCTCTCCAGTACCTCCCAATGGTAAAAAATAAATATTATTTTTATTTGTTAATTTTTCTTTATTACTTGTCATGTTTTATTCTACTTTCTTTATAGGCCATAAATAGTCCATTAATAGTTAAGTTGTTATTTATTATAACTTTTTTACGAATTTCATTGACAAAAAGTTCTGAAAGTCCACCAGTTGCTATAATTATCGTACTATAATTTAATTCATTTTCTATTTTTGATAATAAACTATTAATAAGGCCTATATATCCCCAGTAAATACCTGATGACATAGCCTCAACCGTATTTTTACCAATTATTTTTTTTGGTCTTGTTATAGCTACCCTAGGAAGTCTAGCGGCAGCTAAATGCAATGCTGACATGGATAAATTGACACCTGGTGAAATAATTCCTCCTAAATAAGATCCTTCTTTTCCAACAACATCAAATGTTGTAGCTGTACCAAAATCAATAATAATAGCTGGTTTTTTATATATTTTCCAAGCACATAAGGCATTAACTAATCTATCTGTTCCTACCTCATTTTTATTATCAACCTCACATAAAAAATTAACTTTTATATCTTCATTAATTACAAATACTTTTTTTCCAAAAAAAATATAAAGAGCTAATTTTAACTCTTCTGTAATGTCTGGAACCACTGAACCTACTATAATATCTTTAAAATCATTTTCATTATCTATAATTGACTTTAACCATAAAATATATTCATCTCTAGTTCTTTTAATAAAAGTGGATATTCTATAATTTTTTTCAATTTTATCATCTTTAAATATAGCAAAAACTATATTTGTATTACCAACATCTATTACTAAATATTTCATAATTCAATTGCCTCAATATCAAAAAAATTCTGAATTTTATTGTTAATTAGCAATCTTAAAGATCCATCTTTATCTATACCTTGGTATGTAGCTTTAATAAAATTATTTTTTTGTTTGACAGATAAAATTGTTCCTATAGGCCATCCTCTTTTTATCCAGTTTTTAATGATAAAATCATTGTCATTTTTTTTTATTTGATCTTCCCAATAGTTAAATAAAATAATTATTTTATCAATAACCTCTTTTCTTTTAATATTAAAAATACCTTCTTTAAAAAAACTTGTGGTTTTATACTTTACAGCTTTTGGACAAAATTTTAAATTAATTCCAATACCTATATATATATCTGAAATTTTATTTCCCTTGCTAATAGTTTCTATTAAAATACCTGCTATTTTTTTTTTATTTACTAATATATCATTGGGCCATTTTAATAGTAAATGATCAGTTTTTTGAAAATATAATTTTATAACATCATACATAATTATTCCTGTTATGTAATTTATTAAATAATTATTTTTTACATTTAAACTATTTAATTTTATAGATATAAATAAATTACCTAAATCTGAAATCCATTTATTAGTTTTTCTTCCTCTACCATTTTTTTGCAAAAAAGCCATTATCAAAGTATTTGTATTCAAATTAGTTTTATAAAAATCTTTCTTAATTTCATCCATAGTACTATTTAAAGTTTTTAAAAAATAAACATTCCAATTATTATCTTTATAACTATGAATTTTTTCCATTAATTTAAGTTATAAGTGTTGTTAATAAAAGATATCAAATCATTACCATAAAAAACAAATAGCAACATAATTAAGGCTGTAAGTATAATAACTAGAGATTGTTTTTTATCAAAATTAATAATTAACTCGTCATTATTTTCATCTAAATAAATTGTCTTGATTATTTTTAAATAATAAAAAGCAGATACAACACTGAATATCACGCCTGCAATAGCTAAATACAAAAAACCAGATTCAATAGCCGCAGTAAATATATACAGCTTGGCAAAGAAGCCTGCAAATGGTGGGATTCCTGCCATCGATAAAAGTAATATAATTACAGCTATTGACAGTATAGAATTAGCTTTTGAAAAACCAGATAAATCTGAAATATTTATAAGCTGAGTGTCTTCTCTTCTTAGTATCATAATAAATGAAAAAATGCCTAAAGCACCAAATGTGTAGATAAATATATACAATAATGAGGCTTCTATAGCTACTTCATTAGCGCATACCAAACCAATTATAACATATCCTATATTAGCAATCGTACTATAAGCAAATAATCTTTTTAGATTGTCTTGTTTAAGTGCACTAATTGAACCTATTGCCATTGAAAGTAATGCAATCATCGCTACTATTGTTTGCCATATATCAATTTGGTTAAGAAATGGTTTTAATAATAAATGAATTAAGACAGTTAAAGCTGCAAGTTTTGGCAGTGTAACTAAAATTGTGGTAACTGAACTAGGAGAACCTTCATACACGTCAGGTGTCCACATATGAAAGGGAGCAGCCGATAATTTAAATGCTACACCAGATATAATTAATATAATACCAAAAGAAAAAATAATATTATCACTAGACACATAAAGATTTTTAATTAGATCATAGTTTGTTGTTCCAGTAACTGAATATATCATTGATGCACCATATAAAATTATGGCTGACGCCAGTGAGCCTAAAATAAAGTACTTAAGTGAAGCTTCAGAAGCCTTAACTGATTCTCTTTTTAAAGCAACAAGAACATATAAAGATAATGATTGTAATTCTAAAGCTACATAAAGCATTATTAAATCATTAGCAGATATCATTATTAACATTCCTAAAATAGAGAATAAAAAAAGTACTGGATACTCAAATAAATTTAATTGATTATTTTTTAGATAATTACTTGATATATATATGGCAATAATAGCTACTAAAATAACAAGAAGTTTCATAATTTTAGTAAATGCATTATTTAAAAAACTATTATTAAAAATAGAATTATCAGAATTAAAAAAAATAAGACTTAATATTGCTAAACATAACCCTAATGAAGCCAAAAAATTTATTTTGCTAATACTATATCTTTGAACAAATGCACCATAAATCAGCAAAATAACTCCAGTCAAAAAAATTATTACTTCAGGTAAGACTGATAATAGTTGCATAAAAGAAATCATAATAACCTTAAAAATTTGATAATAGTCTTAAAGTAGCAAGGTCTATAAACTGCAGTAAAAAGTTAGGTAAAACTCCTAAAACCATAGTGAAAAAAACAAAAATAAATAGCAAAAAGCTTTCTGATATATTTACATCTAATAGCTTGACATTATTCGCTAATGTTGTTTTTTTAAATATTATGGATCTTACTAAATTAAGCATATAGACTGCTCCTAATATTAGTCCTATTCCAGCAAAAAAACCATATATGCCATTATATTTAAATACCCCTACTATACTTAAAAGCTCTCCTATAAATCCAGATGTACCAGGTAATCCAATTGAAGATAAAACAATCACTATAAAAAAAAGAGAAAATAATGGCATGCTTTTAACTATAAAACTATAACTTTCAATACTTCTTGATTTTGTTTGTTCGTATAAAACACCAATACTTAAAAATAAAGCAGACGATACTATACCATGACTAACCATTTGAAATATTCCTCCCTTAATGCCTTCTTCCGTCAATGAGAAAATACCAGCAGTTACATAACCCATATGTGCAACTGATGAATAAGCTATCATCTTTTTCATGTCATTTTGAGCAAAAGCAACAAAAGAGGTATAAATTATTGCAATAATTGATAAAATTATTACTAAATCAGAAAAGTAGTAGGAAGCATAGGGTAAAATAGGTAGAGAAATTCTTATAAAAGCATATCCCCCTACTTTCAACAGTATACCTGCTAAAATTATAGAGCCTACTGTAGGCGCTTCAACATGCGCATCAGGCAACCATGTGTGAAAAGGCCACATTGGAACCTTAATAGCAAATGATACAAACATTCCTATCCATAGCCATTTTTGTAAAGATTTTTCAAAATAATAATTATCTAATTCAATTATGGAGGTAGTATTTGCAATGTTAGCCATAACTATTATAGATATTAAAAAAAAGACTGACCCAGCTAGTGTATAAAGAAAAAATTTGTAGGATGCAAATATACGTCTATTTCCTCCCCATATACCAATTATTAAAAACATAGGTATCAATAAACTTTCAAAAAAAATATAAAATAAAACTATATCTAAGCATAAAAAAACCCCCATTATCAAAGCTTCTAATAAAAGAAATAATACCATAAATTCTTTTGTTCTAAATTTGATAGAATTTTTGGAGTAAAGTATGCAAATTGGAAATAATATAGCGGTCAGAAGTATAAATATTACTGAGATAGCATCTACTCCTAAAAAATAGCTAATATTGAACTTGGATAGAATTAATTTTTTTTCATAAAATTGAAAGTCATCAACTTTAAAATTAAATTGGTAAACTAATAGTAATGTAAAAAATAATTCAATAATGCTTATCCATAAAGCTAAATCTCTTACATTCTTAGTAACTCCTTTTTCGTTATCTTTGACTAAAGAACAAATCAAAGATCCAAATAATGGTAATAGTATAATAACTGATAATATTGGAAAGGAAGTCAAAATTAAATCTCAAAACTTAAAAAATAAAATACTTACAAAAACTATGATACCAGTAAACATAACAACAGCATAATTAAAAACTTTACCACTCTGAAATTTTCTTAAGTGATTAGCAAAAGACCAAACCTGATTAGCCACACCTAAAGGACCTTTTCCATCAATTAATTTGTTATCAATGTTATTCCATAAATATTTACTGAAATCAGTTAATTTTTTAACAAAAATAAAACTATAAATATCATCAAAATACCATTTATTTTTTATAAAAATTACAATAAATCTAAAATAATTTAAGAGTTTATTTAAGATATTTTTCATATATTTAAAAGAAATAACTACTATAAAAGCTGCCGAAATTACTAATAATATAGGTAATAATTTATACCCTTTTGATATATGATGTGCTTCTTCTACATAGTTTATATTATTTTTAAAATATATACTTTCCTTCCAAAAACTATTAATAGAAACTAAATCATAAAATAAATAACCAGCGAATATTGCACCTAAACCTAAAATAAAAAGTGGTAAAATCATTATTAAAGGAGATTCATGGACATTATTATAAACTTTTTTATCTACGTTACTCTTTCCGTGAAATGCTAAATATATTAATCTGCTAGAATAAATAGCTGTTAAAAATGCTCCAAAACAACCTAATATGTAAACATTGTTACCAGTAAATGTGTGCATAGATAATGCATATTCTAATATTAGGTCTTTAGAAAAATAGCCTGCAAATGGTGGAATACCAGTTAGAGCTAAAGAACCTATAATTACAAAAGAATAAGTAAATGGTAATTTTTTATATAAATTTCCCATTTTATTTAAATCCTGTTCATGATGAAGAGAATGTATAATTGAACCTGCTCCTAAAAATAATAATGCTTTAAAGAAAGCATGAGTAATTAAGTGAAACATAGCTAAACTATAAGCTGATATACCACAAGCAAAAAACATATATCCTAATTGACTACAGGTAGAATAAGCTATAATTTTCTTAATATCATTCTGAAGTAAAGCTACAGATGCAGCAAATACTGAAGTTAATAATCCAGCATAAGTAATAAAACTAAGTGAGAAGGGAGCGTGCTCAAATAAAGGAGAACATCTTACGACAAGAAAAACACCGGCTGTTACCATAGTTGCAGCATGAATTAATGCTGATACAGGTGTCGGCCCTTCCATAGCATCAGGCAACCAAACATGAAGCCCAATTTGTGCTGATTTCCCTGCTGCTGCCATAAATAAAAACATAGTTATTACAGTTAAAGCATCAAAATCTGTATTCATGAATGAGAATGAAGTATTTTTTAATTGGTCAACATTTGAAAAAACATCTGCAAAATTTAAACTTCCAAAATACTTGAAAATAAGAGCTACTGCAATTAGATAACCAAAATCTCCTACTCTATTTACAAGAAAAGCTTTTATTGCTGCACTATTGGCAGAAGGTTTATGATAATAATAACCGACTAATAAATAAGAACATAACCCTACTCCTTCCCAACCTAAAAATAATTGAATAAAGTTGTCAGAGCTTACCAAAACTAACATAGCGAATGTAAATAATGATAAATAACAAAAAAATCTAGCTCTATATTTATCTGATCCCATATAGCCAATTGAAAATATATGAACTAAAGCTGAAACAACAGTAACTACTAAGAACATTGATGATGTAAGAGGGTCAAAAAGAATAGCAAAGTTTAAATTATTACCTGAAAAACTTAACCATTTGTAAAAAATAATTAGTTCTTGGTATTGATTAATGTTCACAAAAAAATAAATTGATAACAATGCTGATATAGTTAAAAAAAAGTAGAAATAATTTCAGCTTTTCTATGATATGAATAAATTATGCAAATTCCTGATAGTATAGATCCAATTAAAGGAAGAAAAAGTGTTATTGTTAGTAAATTCATGTTACCCCTTTAACTGTTCAGAATCTTCTACTTTTATAGAACCTTTGTTTCTAAAAAAACATACTAAAATAGCAAGACCTATAGCGGCTTCAGCAGCAGCTACAGTAAGCACAAACATTGTAAAAATTTGCCCTGTTATATTTTCATGAAATGATGAAGAAGCTACAAGATTAATGTTAACTGATAATAATAGTAATTCTATCGACATCAAAATGATTATAATGCTTCTTCTATTTAAAAATATACCTAAAATTCCAATAGAAAATATAAGCGCAGATAGTATAGTAAAGTGAGTTGGTTCTATATACATTTTAATTTTTTTTAATTTTAACTACTTCTATGGAGTCTGCTTTCTTTCTGGAAACCTGTCTCGAAATATTCTGTCTTAAAACTCCTTCTCTTTTTCTTAATGTCAATACTATTGCTCCGATCATTGCTACTAATAAAACACATCCCGACATTTGAAATATAAAAAAATAATCAGTGTACATAATTTTTCCTATTTGGTGAGCATTAGAAAATTCTGTATTATTTAAGTTACTATTATTTTCTGACTTATTATAAAGTATATCTAAATTAGAAAATGAAAAAATTAATTCTGCTAATAATACACCACCAACTAATAAACCTGAAAGAAAATATTTTCTAGTTTGATGCTTTATTTCTTCTATACTTACATTTAACATCATAACTACAAATAAAAAAAGGACAGCTACTGCTCCTACATAGACTATTAATAATATCATTGCTAAAAACTCAGCATTAGCTAAAACAAAAATTCCAGCCGCATTTACAAATGCTAAAATTAAAAATAAAACAGAATGAACTGGGTTTCTTGAACTAATTACAGCGATAGATGAAAGAACTATAACAGTAGAAAATAATAAAAAAAATAAATACATTTTCTCTTATCTAAACCTCGAATCTTCCTTTATATTATTCTGCAAAGCTGATTCCCACTTATCTCCATTATCTAAGAGTTTGTCTTTATTATAAATTAATTCTTCATGTGTTTCAGTAGCAAACTCATAATTCGGCCCCTGTACAATAGCATCAACGGGACACGCCTCTTGACATAGACCACAATATATACATTTAGTCATGTCAATATCATATTTAGTTGTTCTTCTACTCCCATCTTTTCTTTCTTCGGCATCAATTGTTATTGCTAAAGCTGGGCAAATAGCTTCACATAATTTACAAGCAATACATCTTTCTTCTCCATTAGGATATCTCCTTAGGGCATGTTCTCCTCTAAAACGAGGACTTAATGGTGCCTTTTCATAAGGATAATTAATTGTCACAGAAGGTTTAAATATTCTTCTAAATGTAAGAAAGAGTCCCTTACATATATCTATTAAAAAAAAATATTTAATTTTATTAAATAAGCGTTTCATAGTGTTCCTGGTATATTAGGTAATAAATCAAAATAAACTAAAACAGTAGCAGTAATGAAAACCCAAAATAGAGATAATGGAAGAAAAATTTTCCACCCTAATCTCATCAATTGATCATATCTAAATCTGGGAAGAGTAGCTCTAACCCATAAAAAAACAAAGAGCAGCACCCCTACTTTTCCAAAAAACCATATAAAACCAGGGATAGAATATAATATATCTATATCAACTGGTGGTAACCATCCACCTAAAAATAAAATTGTACCGAGAGAACTCATTAAAATCATAGCGGAATACTCACCTAAAAAAAACATAGCGAATAACATCGATGAATATTCTGTGAAATAACCAGCAACTAAAGCTGACTCGTCTTCTGGTAAATCAAAAGGAGCTCTATTAGTTTCTGCAAGTGCAGAAATTACGAAAACTACAAACATGGGAAACAAAGGTATTATAAACCAACATGTCTTTTGGGCTAAAACTATATCCTGTAAATTAAGTGAACCAACACATAATAAAACGCACACAATAACAAAGCCTATTGAAACCTCATATGATACCATTTGTGCTGTAGATCTTAATGCTCCTAAAAAAGCATATTTTGAGTTGCTAGCCCATCCAGCCATAATAATTCCGTAAATTGACAGAGAAGATACTGCAAATATGTACAATATTCCAACATTAATATTAGATAATACAATACCTTCAGAAATAGGGATAACACTCCAAGCTACTAAAGATAGAGCAAAAGATATCATCGGAGCTAGAATAAAAATTATTTTGTTTGCACTAGTAGGAATTATAGTTTCTTTTGAAAATAATTTTATACCATCAGCAAATGGCTGCAATAATCCAAAGAAACCTACAACATTAGGTCCTTTTCTATATTGTACTGATGCAATTACTTTTCTTTCTAAATAAGTAAGAAAAGCTACAGCTACTAATAATGGTGCAATAATCAAAACAACATAGATACTTATTATTAAAAAATTATTTAAATATGTAAAAAATATATTACTCATAATTTATTGCTATTTTCTAATAAAAAGCTTTTAACGCAATTTGCCATATTAGTAGATGCTCTTGTAATGGGACAAGTTTGATAATAGTTTTTTATCTTAAAATTATTATTACATGAATTTATTTTAAATTTATCTTCATTAACAAACAATTTATTAGATTTAGGAATTAGATTGATTTTTGACAATTCTGGATGTTTTTTAAAAATATAATTAAGAAGCTGCTCATGAGTATTGTAACTTAAAGTAACTGAAAATTTTTCTGATAAAGCTCTAAATATTTTCCAGGCATCCACAGCTAATCCCTTATTATCTATTACTTTTTTTGTAAATTGAGGTCTTCCTTCAATATTTACATATAATGCTTTTTTTTCAGTAAATGCAGTTACAGGAAGTATAGTATTGGCTTTAGCTGCTACTTTATCTCCATGATGTCCCACATATATAACTTTAGTTTGACTTAAGTCATATTTTTCTAAGTCAAAATCATCAGCTTCTATTAAAAAAAGTGTCTTTATTCTTTTTTCATTTAACTTAGTTTTTATTTTATTAATATCAAAACCATTTTTTTCTGGAAAAAAACCTACTTCCAAACCTCCATTTCTAGAAGCAAACTGATTTAATATATTAAATCCATTCCAATCTTTTCTATATATTTTTTGCTGTTGTGCAATTAACTTAATCAAAGCATGAATTTTATTTCCGTCTTTCGTAGATAAAATACTATCACCTAAAATAATCATTGGGAAACTTGCAGACTTAAAAAAGGTTTTTATTTTATTTAAAAAGATTTTATTAGAAAGAACAGAAATATCATTACCTATATGGGAAGAACTATAAGTTAAATCAGTTGGTGTACAAAGGGTAAGAATATCTAATTCTCCACTTAACCACCTTTGTCTTATTCTAGAATTAACTATAGTTGCCTCTCTTTTAGGATCACAGCCTATAATTAATAACTTATCTGCTTTATCAATACCACTAATTGAAGAATTAAATAACCAGTCAGCTCTACTTTTTATGGCGTAATTAGAGCCATTAAATCTACAATCTATACTGTCCACACCTATAGCATTAAAAAATTCTTTAGCGGAAAACATTGTCTCTACATCTGTTAATGCCCCTGTAACAACAGCTATTTCATTTTTATTATTTATTTTTAAGCTTTCCATAACATCATTTAGTGCATTTTCCCAATTTGAAGGTTTTAATTTATTATTTTTTCCTCTAATAAAAGGTTTATCCAGCCTTTGGCTATTTAATCCATCATAACAAAATCTAGTCTTATCAGATATCCATTCTTGATTGATATCTTCATTTATTCTAGGTAGTATTCTCTTTATTTCTCCTTCAAACTCATTAACTATAATATTTGACCCTACTCCATCAGTAATATCAATAGTGTCATGATGAATAAGTTCCCACGACCTTGCAGTAAAAGCATATGGTTTAGAGGTTAGTGCACCTACAGGACAAAGATCAATTATATTTCCAGATAATTCACTTTTTATCCCATTCTTTACTACAGTAGTTATTTCCATATCTTCGCCTCTATTTATTGCACCTAGTTCATGAGAGCCAGCAACTTCATCTAGGAACCTTACACATCTAGTGCAATGAATACATCTTGTCATTACTGTTTTTACTAGTGGGCCAAAATCTTTATCATAAACTGCCCTTTTGTTTTCTTCATATCTACTGTAAGATTTACCATAATAAATTGACTGGTCCTGCAGGTCGCATTCTCCTCCTTGATCGCAAATAGGACAATCCAATGGATGATTAATTAACAAAAATTCCATTACTCCTTTTCTAGCTTTCTTAACTTTATCTGTATTTGTTTTAATATTCATACCGTCTGATATAGGCATGGCGCAGGATGCTACAGGTTTAACTGAATTTTCAACTTCTACAAGACACATTCTACAATTTCCTGCAATAGATAACCTCTCATGAAAACAAAATCTAGGTATTTCTTCACCTGCAATTTCGCATGCTTGCATCACAGTAGCATTTTCTGGCACTAAAATTTCTGTATTATTAACCTTTACTTTTTTCATTCCGCTGACCGAAGTTGTTTAAAGTTTACAATTCTTTTTTCAATATCTTTTCTGTAATGTCTAATTAATCCCTGCACCGGCCAAGCAGCAGCATCTCCCAAAGCACAAATAGTATGGTTTTCTACTTGTGAACAAATATCTTGTAACTTATCAATGTCTTCTATTTCTGCAGATCCATCACATAGCTTTCTCATTAATTTTAAAATCCAACCTGTGCCTTCTCTACAAGGAGTACATTGTCCACAACTTTCATGATTATAAAATTTAGAGAATCTTGTAATTGCTTCAATAATATCTGTAGATTTATTCATTACAATAACTGCAGCAGTTCCTAAGCCACTTTTCACTTCTTTAAGAGAGTCAAAGTCTAAACTTAAATTATTGCACATTGAAGCTGGAATTAAAGGTGTTGAGGATCCCCCTGGCACTATAGCTTTAAGATTACTCCAACCTCCAATTACTCCACCACAGTGTTTTTCTATTAAATCCTTAATAGTTATACCCATTTCTTCTTCTACAGTACAAGGAGTATTGACATGTCCTGATATGCAAAATAATTTAGTTCCAGTATTATTTTCTTTTCCTATAGAAGAAAACCACTTCGAACCTCTTTTTAGAATAGCTGGAACAACCGCTACCGTTTCTACATTAGAAACAGTGGTAGGACAACCATATAGTCCAACGTTCGCTGGAAATGGAGGCTTTAGCCTTGGTTGTCCTTTTTTACCTTCTAAACTTTCTAATAATGCTGATTCTTCTCCACATATATACGCCCCAGCACCTCTATGAATATAAATATCCAAATTCCATCCACTGTTTAATATATTATTACCTAATAACCCATCATTATAACATTCATTAATAGCTTTTTCTAAAGCTTTGTATTCATTATAAAATTCTCCTCTTATATAAATATAACATTTATGTGCTTCCATTGCTAAGCTTGCATAAAGAATCCCTTCTAATAACTTGTAGGGTTCGTTTCTAATTATTTCCCTGTCTTTACAAGTACCAGGTTCACTTTCATCTGCGTTTATAACTAAATAATTAGGTTTTATAGAAGACTTTGGAGGCATGAAAGACCATTTTAAACCTGTCGGAAAACCAGCTCCACCTCTACCTCTAAGTCCAGATTTTTTTACTTCATCTAGAATCCATTGTTTCCCCTTTTTAATAAACTCTAAAGCTTTGTCCCAATCACCTAGACTCTTAGCCGTATTTAAACCTGTTCCTTTTAAGCCATGTAAGTTTTTAAATATTTTATCTTTTTCATTTAACATAATTATTATTTATTTTATAAATTCAGAATGGTTCTGCACCTTTTCTTTTAATTTTTTGTGGTCCTATTTTAGGTTTTTTACCATTTTTTATCTGCTTAATTATATTTATAAAGCTTTCTTTATCTAAGTCTTCATAATAATCATCATTTATTTGTACCATAGGAGCATTAACACAAGCACCTAAACATTCAACTTCTTTTAATGTAAATAAACCATCATCTGAAGTTTGATTATTTTTTATTTTTAATAAATTCTTACATAAATTTAGAATATCATCGCTTCCTTTTAGCCAGCAAGAAGTTGTTGTACATATCTGAATAAAATTTTTCCCTATAGGACTCAAATTATACATAGAATAAAATGTTGCCACCTCATAAACTCTAATATAAGGAATATCTATAATCTTGGCTACTGTGTGCATAGCACTTTCTGTAAGCCACCCTCCATTTTGTCTCATTGCTAAGTCTAATAAAGGCATTACAGCACTAGCTTTTTGTTCAAAAGGATATTTGGCCAAAATTCGGTCAATTAACTTGATATTATCCTTGGAAAAAGTAAAACTTTTATCATTCATAGCTTTTATTACCTGTCTATTTCTCCAAAAACTACATCCATAGTTGCAATACATGCCACTAAATCAGCTAGTTGATGACCTTTTGTCATAAAGTTCAAACCTTGAAGATGAGCAAAACCTGGTGCTCTAATTTTACATCTATAGGGTTTATTAGATCCATCAGATACTAAATAAACACCAAATTCTCCTTTTGGTGCTTCTACAGCCTTATAAATGTTTCCTTCAGGCACTCTAACTCCTTCAGTATATAGTTTAAAATGACTTATCAAGCTTTCCATCGAGGATTTCATTTTATCTCTTTTAGGTGGCGCTATCCTTGGGTTGTCAACTAGCACCTCTCCATTTGGCATTTTATCTAATACCTGATTTATAATTTTAAGGCTTTGCTTCATCTCTTCCATTCTAATAAGGTACCTATCATAGCAGTCGCCATTTTTTCCTATAGGAACATCAAAATCTAACTCATCATAGATAGCATAACTTTCATGTTTTCTTAAATCCCAAATAACTCCAGAACCTCTTAACATTGGTCCCGTAAAACCCCAATCCAATGCTTCTTTCTTTGAAACTACTCCTATATCAACTGTTCTTTGCTTAAAAATTCTATTTTCATCTAATAATGATTCAATATCATTTACTATGTTTAAGAAGTTTTTACTCCATTGAAATATATCTTCTAAAGTTTTGCTTGGAATATCTTGATGAACTCCACCAATTCTATAGTAAGCTGCATGCAGTCTTGCTCCTGAAACCGCTTCATAAAAAGACATAAGTTTTTCTCTTTCTTCAAAAAGCCATAAAAATGGTGTAGTTGCTCCTAAATCAAGTCCTTGAGCTCCTATTTGTAAAGCGTGATTTAAAATTCTTGTAATTTCATCAAATAAAACTCTAATCCATAAAGCTCTTTCTGGAACTTTCAAATCTAACAATCCTTCTGCTGCCAGAACAAAAGCATGTTCTTGACACATGGGTGAAACATAATCTAATCTATCAAAATATGGCATAGCTTGCAGATAAGTTTTATTTTCAATTAACTTTTCTGTTCCTCGATGTAACAATCCAATATGAGGATCTGCTCTTTCAACTACCTCTCCATCCATTTCCAGCACTAGTCTTAAAACTCCGTGAGCTGCAGGATGTTGTGGGCCAAAATTAAGCATTAAATTCTTTATTTGTCTTTCAGTCATTATTTTCTTTTATATTATCCCCTTCCCATGGGCTTTCAAAGTCAAAGTTTCTAAATGATTGAGTAAGTTTTACTGGCTCATAAACTACCTTTTTAGTATTTACATCATATCTCACTTCAACATTTCCAGATAATGGAAAATCTTTTCTTAACGGAAAACCAATAAAACCATAATCTGTTAATAATCTTCTTAAGTCAGGGTGATCAGTAAAAGTTATACCAAATAAATCCCATACTTCTCTTTCATACCAGTTAGCTGCTGAAAATAAAGCTGATAAGCTATCTATAGTATTATTATCATCTAAATTACACTTCAATATAAGTCTTGCATTATTATTAATTGATAAAAAAACATAAACCATTTCAAATCTATTTTTTTTATTAGGATAATCTACGGCAGTAATGTCTATCAATTGGTTAAACTTCAATTTATCTGAATCTCTAATTAATTTAACCACTTTGAGCAAACTTTCTTTATCTATTAATAATTCGAAGCTATTATATTTGAAATTTAATGAATACTTATTATCTAAAACACTTTTTAAAGACGCCATAATATTACTCATTAAATTTTCTTGTTTAGTATTTTTAACTAATTTATCCAATTCTAGCCCCAATAAAATTATTTAAACGGTATTTTTACCTGTGCGTTTTATTTTTTTTTGCAATTGTAAAATTCCATACAATAAAGCCTCTGCAGTTGGAGGACAGCCAGGCACATAAATGTCAACGGGAACTATTTTATCACAGCCTCTTACTACAGAATAAGAATAATGATAATATCCTCCACCATTAGCACAACTTCCCATAGATATTACCCACCTTGGTTCAGGCATCTGATCATAAACTTTTCTTAAAGCTGGAGCCATTTTATTAGTTAATGTTCCTGCTACAATCATTACATCAGACTGTCTTGGACTTGGTCTAAAAACAACACCAAATCTATCTAAATCATATCTTGATGCACCAGTCTGCATCATTTCTACAGCGCAACATGCTAACCCAAAAGACATAGGCCACAATGATCCAGCTCTAGCCCAATTTAATAAGTCATTAAATTTAGCTAAAACATAACCTTTATTATTTACTTTGTCAGCCTTAAATAGCTTATCATTATAGAAACTATCTTTTATTCCCATTCAAGTGCTCCTTTTTTCCATTCATAAATGAAACCAACTGTTAAAATAAGAAGAAAAACCATCATAGATAAATATCCATATAATCCTATTAAAGGCAATGAAATTGCCCAAGGAAATAAGAAAGCTACTTCTAAATCAAATATTATAAATAATATTGCGACTAAATAAAATCTAACATCAAATTGAACTCTAGCATCTTCAAATGGTGTAAATCCACATTCGTAAGCAGAAAGTTTTTCTTTGTCAGGTTTACTTGGCCCAACTATACCAGATAAAAACGCAAAGCCTAAAGACATACCCAAAGCTATTACAGAAAATACGAAAATAGGTAAATATTCAGAATAATCCATTAATTTAATATTTTGATTTGTTAAGAAGCATTATATTATTTATATATAGAGTAATTTTACTGTGTTGTAACTATTTTTTCATAAATAAAATATTTCATATCAATTAAAACTATATACTTACTAGATTAAACTTTCTAATTCATTGAAGTTAGATACTATCATATCGTAATCTCCATCAACATTTATTTCTGTATTAGCACCCCATTCTAATTCCCTTTTTACAAATACAGTCTTAAAACCAGCAGATTTGGCAGCATTTAAATCAAAGCTATGGCATGCTACCATTAAACATTGACTAGGTTCTAATTGAAGAAGTCTTGCAGTTTTTTTGTAGGCTTCTATATCTGGTTTATAAATTTCCAAGGTTTCACAAGATAATATTAAATCCCAATTAATTTTATTTCTCTTAGAATTTAAATAAACTAATCTATTACTAAGTAAAGTAAATGAAACGCATAAAAAGGAAGCTTTAAGTAGATTAAAGGGAATAATAAAATCTGACCAAGAATTAAATAAAGAAGGTGTTTCAAACGAAATAAATTTTATTTCTTCATTATTTAAGGTTAGTTTGCTGTCTGATATCATGCCCTCAACTGCAATTTTATGAGCTTCATCAAAGTTTATTAAACTACTATTATTTTGAGTGGTAACAACCTTTAATGACCTTCTTCTTAATTCATTAGCTAATTCTGAGGGATTATTTATACTATTGTTTGTTTTTTTGAGGATTTCAAAACCCGTTTTAAAACCCGAGTGCCAGTCCAGCACTGTTCCTCCAGTATCAAAAGTTAAAGCTTTAATTTTAGATTTGTCTAACATTTTTACAAAGTAACAAAAGTCTATGCTCTGGTAAAGTTTATATTACTATTGTATATTTATTTTAAAATATTATTATTACAACAAAGAGGATTAATAATGTATATAACTCAAGCTTTAAAAAGAAATGCTCAATTGTATTCTAAAAAAGTAGCTACATCTTTCAACAATAGAACTTTTACTTGGGAAGAAAGCCTTGAAAGAGTTTCTAAGTTAGCATCAGGTATAAAAAAACTTGGAATAAACTTAGAAGACAGGGTTGCTATATTAGCGCATAACAGCGATAGATATTTTGAATTCATCTATTCAGTTTCTTGGTTAGGGGGAGTGTTTGTTCCTATAAATACAAGACTTGCGCCTCCCGAAATACAATTTTGGATAAATGATAGCGAAAGTAAGGTAATTTTTGTCGACTCTAACTTCTCAGGCATAATTGATAACCTAATAAAAGAAAATAAAATTCCTTCTATTGAAAAAGTAGTGTACATATCTGATGATGATGTTCCAGAAAACATGATTAAATATGAAGATCTATTAAGCCAAGACAGTATTGATGACAAAATGAGAGGATATGATGACTTAGCTGGAATATTTTATACCGGCGGCACAACTGGACGATCTAAAGGAGTAATGTTATCTCACACCAATATGGTAATAAATGCATTTAATGGCGCAGTGTCAGGAGATTTTGGGCCTCACTCTAGATGGCTACATGCAGCTCCTATGTTTCATATTGCAGATTGTGCTGGTTTATTTGGCGTCAGTCAAGCAGGAGGAAGTCATTTTTTTATTCCCGGCTTTGTCCCAAAGCTTTTTTTTGAAGCAGTTAGTGAAAATAAAATTAATGAAACAATTCTAGTTCCTACTATGGTTAATATGGCTGTAAATGATTCAGAAATAAAAAATTATGATCTTTCCTGTTTGAGAAAGATAATGTATGGTGCTTCACCTATGCCAGAGCCTGTGATAGTAAAAGCAATGGAGATGTTACCTAATTGTACTTTTTATCATGCATATGGTCAAACAGAATGTGCGCCCTTGTTGACTTTTTCAGGACCTGAGACGCACGTATTTGAAGGTCCTCTTGCATATAAATTTAAATCATGCGGTCAAGCGGTTCCAGGAGTTGAGTTAAAAATAGCTGATGAAAATGGCAATGAAGTAGAAATAGGCGAAGTAGGAGAAATTTATGCTCGTGGGCCTAATATAATGCTTGGATATTGGAGACAAGAACAATTAACAAAAAAAGCTATCTCAGATGACGGTTGGATGAGAACAGGAGATGGTGCAAAAATGGATGAGGACGGATATGTTTTTATAGTTGACAGAGTAAAAGACATGATAATATCAGGAGGAGAAAATATTTATTCAACAGAAGTAGAAAATTCTATTTACCAACTTCCGGATGTTTTAGAGTGTGCAGTGATAGGAATACCAGATGAGAAATGGGGAGAAGTAGTCCATGCTATTGTGAGACTAAAAGAGCAAGATTCAATCAAAGAAAAAGATATAATAGATCATTGTCATAAAAATATAGCGGGATATAAATGTCCAAAATCTGTTTCTTTTAGAAGCGACCCAATGCCTGTATCAGGGGCTGGAAAAATTCTCAAGACAGAATTGAGAAATCCATTTTGGAAGGACCAAGTAAAGCAAGTCAATTAATATTACTTAGTCATTAGTTAAGTCATGCCCTGCAGAGGCTACTAATCCACCATCGCAGGAAATTACTTCTCCTATTGTGTAATCAGATGCTTTAGAAGCTAGAAAAATTGCTAGCCCAGCTATATCTTCAGCTCTACCTACTCTATTACTTGGATTTTTTTTAGAAATTATTGAATAGTCGTGTTCTACTGCACTTCCTAACATTTTACTGGGAAAAGGACCGGGTGCTATAGCATTACATATAATATTGTCTGAAATAAGCCTAGCTGAAAGAACTTTAGTAAGTTTATGTACAGCAGCCTTAGCAACACTATAAGAGTAATTTTCATAATAAGGGGTATTAATACCATCAATTGAGCCTATATTTATAATTTTAGTCTTTGTGTCTTGCTTTGCATCTTTTTTAAGTAAAGGTAAGAATTTTTGAACCATAAAAAAAATTGTCTTCACATTTAAGTCCATCACTTTATCCCAACCTACCTCACTAAACCTTTCCAAGGGTTCTCCCCAGACAGCTCCAGCATTATTTACAAGAACATCAAGATGATCTTCTTTTTTACTAAATTCTTCAAATAGCGTTTCAATTCCTTTAATATCTGATATATCACAACTTATAGGTTCACAAGTACCTGCTGCATATTTTTCTTTTAGCCTGTTTGCTGTTTCTCTAATATCATTTTCCTTTCTAGATGTAATATAAACTTTTGCGCCATTTGCAATAAATCCCTCGGCAATCATTGCTCCTATTCCTCTGGAACCACCAGTAATTAATACCAATTTATCTTTAACAGAAAACAATTCATCTAGTTTCATTTTATACCTTACTTTTTTTTTTTTAATTAGTAATATTTAAAATTATGCTAAAAAACTTTCATTATAATTGCAACAAATTAGGTAATATTGCAAACCTAAAAATTGAGGAAATCAAAAAAAAGAGACTAAAAAAAAATAATGTTAGAGTTGCAATTCAAGCAATAGGATTAAATTACGTTGATATTTTAATGATCAGGGGAAAATACCAACACAAAATACTCCCTCCGTTTACTCCCGGAATAGAAGCATGTGGTATTATAATTGAAGAAAATTGTAATGATAAAAAACTTATTAATAAAAAAGTAATTATAAACAAAAAAGGCGGATGTTTTAGCGAAGAAATAGTATTGTACTTAGACGAAATAATAATTATACCTCAAGAAATAGACTCTGCTTTAGCTGCAGGAACTTTTGTAAATACTTTGACGAGCTATATATCTCTATGTGAAATTATTAAATTAAAAAAAAATCAAAATATACTTATTACAGGTGCTTCAGGAGGTGTTGGGTCAGCGTCAATCAAATTAGCAAAGAGTATTGGCGCCAATACTTTAGCAATTATCAGTAGTAAAGATAAGGAAACTTTTGTAAAAAAACTAGGAGCTGATAAAACAATAATGCTAAATAGCAAGGAACTTGAAAGTATTCCTATTTATCGAAGTAAATATCAAATAGACATAATACTCGATATAAATGGTTTAATAAAAACAAAAAAAATACTGAGTTTTCTTAAATGGAACGGAAAATATATTATAATTGGGTTTATGGATGAAAATTATTATAATATTCCTGCACAACATATTTTAATAAAAGGACTTAGCGTATTTGGGGTAAGAGCAGGTGAATATTTTAAAAAAAGTAGCAATAAAAAGCAAATCATTAATAAAGTAATCAAACTTATTAAACAAGATAATATAAATTCAATTAATTTTAAATTAGTGAATTTTAGAGACTTAAAAAAAAACCTAATTGATCTAAAAAATAGAACTTCAGTAGGCAAAAATATTGTTATTACTAAATTTTATAAGAAAATATATAAATGAAAAAAAAAAAAGCAATACTATTATTTTCAGGAGGACAAGATAGCACAACTGCCCTTGGTTGGTGTCTAAAAAACTTTGATGAGATACATTTGCTGTCTTTTGATTATGGACAAAGACATGATATAGAATTAAAATCAACAAAAAAAATAGTAAGAGAAATTGAAAAAAAATTTAATTTTTATAATAATAAAATTAGTAAGAGTTTAATTATTAAGATAAAAAACTTAGCCAGTATTACAAAAAGCTCACTAACATCAAATTTAAAAATTGATACATCAAAAAAAATACCTAATACCTTTGTGCCTGGAAGAAACTTGTTATTTTATAATTTAGCTTCTTCATATGCTTATACTAATAATATAGAAAATATTGTTTCTGGAGTTTGCCAGACAGACTTTTCAGGTTACCCTGACTGTAGAGATATTACTATTAAGACACTTAACAAAGCAATTAATTTAGGAATGGAAAGAAAGTTTTTATTTCTTACTCCTCTTATGTTTTTAACAAAAGCTGATACATGGAAACTTTCTTATACTCTAGGAGGAGATAAATTTGTTAATATAATAATAAAATATACTCATACCTGTTATAAAGGAGAAAGAAAGAAATTATTTTCTTGGGGATATGGGTGCAATGACTGCCCAGCCTGTTTTATAAGAAAAAAAGGATGGGAAGAATATAATTTGGAAAAAAAAATATGAAATATAGTGTTAAAGAAATTTTTCTTACAATCCAAGGTGAAGGATATAACTCAGGAAGAAAGGCTACTTTTTGTAGATTTTCAGGTTGTAATTTATGGAATGGGTTAGAAAGTTCAAAAAAAACTTCTAAATGTAATTTTTGTGATACTGATTTTGTAGGAGTAGATGGAGTAAACGGTGGAAAATATAATTTATCTTCTTTGATTAATAAAATTCAAAAAGTTACTAAGGAAAATACTAAAACTAAAAAACTTATAGTATTTACAGGTGGAGAGCCATTACTTCAATTAAATGAACAGCTAATAAAAAATTTAAAAAAGAAAAATTTCGAGATAGCTATAGAAACAAACGGAACAATAAAACCTCCAGAAGGGATAGATTGGATATGCGTCAGCCCAAAAGTAAAAAACAAAATAGTATTAAATTATGGCAATGAATTGAAAGTAGTATATCCTCAAAAAGGGTTAAACTTAAATGAGTTTGAAAAATTAGATTTTGAACATTTCTATCTACAGCCTCTGCATAATGAAAAGTATGATCAAAATTTAAAAAAAACTCTTAAAACAATTATGAAATATCCAAAATGGAAATTAAGTCTTCAGACACATAAGTTTATTGGAGTTAAATAATGAATAAATACATTAGTAAATCATTTACCTTTGAAGCAGCTCATAGTTTAAAAACTACAAAGAACCATAAGAATAAAAACATTCATGGTCATTCCTTTCATGTCAGGATA
>MDTB01124395.1_pt1 | contig 25418 bp, 25 predicted proteins | sample 811161 | NCBI WGS metagenome assembly MDTB01 (sample SAMN05326650, study PRJNA326480) | marine metagenome | isolation source: seawater | place: Mediterranean Sea | collected 2009
CATCAACAGCGTCTACTGCGGTAACGTTATTCAGTTCATTAATTAGCGGATATGCAGTAAGCGATTAAAAAACGTAACTCCGCTACGCCTCCTTGAAACGGCCTCGGAGACTGTTAGCGCCATGAGCGCTTTGGTTAGAGCCACTTTTAATCCTGCGTCGGGTGCCACGGCCAGCTTGTCGCAATCCTTGGAATCGACCGTGGTAACGCGAAAATAGTGGTACGAATTTCAATCATAAAGCCGGATTTTTTCCATGGATTGGCTGGGAGTCGCGCCTGTCTCTTTTTTAGTTTTTGGTTCTTGCTCTTCGCTCTTTGCTCGCGTTTTTTTGAGCTAACGACTGTAGCCTTTGCGGTCGCCTTCCACACCGACAGCCGACGCCGTCCTTTGTTGAATAGCCTATCGCTATCGTCGGAAAAATGACAGATTCAGGACCTCCCTTGAACTGGTACTTTCCTCAACAGCGATGCAAGCTATACCTTATCGCTAGGTGTTTAGTTCACAGCACCTGAACGCAAAGCGAATGCCGGAAACACAGAAACGTTATATCGGGAACCGTGACTATGCAAAAGATGCCGCAGCGAAACGCAACGACAAAGGGAACTGTTGTGTACCTGGAACATCACTCGAAAGTGCTTAGTGACAACCCGCTAGGCGATCCTAGCGAACGCCAACTACCTGTTTATCTACCGCCGGGATTCAACCGCGGTGGACGCAGTCGCGGGCGACCAGCGAAGACGCCGGTGTTATTCGACTTGGCTGGCTTTACCGGTTCCGGTCTAGCGCACTTAAACTGGAAAAATTTCGAGGAAAATCTTATCGAGAAACTGGATCGCCTGATCGGTGCAGGCAAAATGCCGCCGGTCATCGCAGCCTTTCCCGACTGCTTTACCAAGCTCGGTGGTAATCAGTACATCAATTCCAGTGCAATCGGGCGCTACGCCGACTATCTCACTCTGGAACTGATCCCGTTTCTGGATGAGGCTTTCTCGCTGACCACCGATCGAACACGTCGCGGTTGTTTCGGCAAATCGTCTGGCGGATATGGCGCGCTCGTGCATGGCATGCAATATACGGATTACTGGGCTGGCGTCGCGTGTCACTCTGGCGATGCCTATTTCGATTTTGTATATCGCAGCGAATGGCCGAGCACATTGACGCACCTACAACAATATGCGTCTGCTAAACGCACGAGCGGCCGCTACAAGACGACTCAGGCTAAAACGTCGGGCCACGACGATGGCCGGGTACGGGCGTTCCTAGCACACCTGGAAAAGATGCCACCCTGGTCAGAGCAACACTATAGCGGTCGCGATATCACCACCTTAATGATGCTGGCGATGGCAGCGAGCTATGACCCGGATCCAGATGCACCTAACGGTTTTTGTTTGCCATTTGATTTGGAAACCGGTGCATTCTTAGCAGATCGCTGGCGCCGCTGGCTACGGCATGATCCGATTAACATGGTGCCACGCTACAAAAAGAGCCTTGCGCGGCTGAAAGCAATATTTATCGACTGCGGTTGGAACGACCAGTACCACATTCACTTCGGCGCGCGACAACTAGCCGCAGTGTTGCAGGATAACGGCATCGCGCATCGCTACGAAGAGTTTCCTGGCACCCATTCGGGTATCGACTATCGCTTTGACGTAAGCTTGCCGTATCTCGCGAAACGTCTGGCGCGCTAGCTGTTGGCGGTCACAATAGCGTGGCCAGACTACAACAGGGGGTGGCTGCGCGCCTCTCGTGTTCGCCCGAGTCCGTTTCAGAAAAACTTAACCAACAACGAGCGCCTCAAACATAAGGAAAGGCCACCTCGGTCAAGCTCAAGGCAAATTATCGCAGACCGTATTGACGGACTTCTTAAAGTATTTTTCTCAACATCGTATCCAAGTCCGTCAGCCCGTCGAGCCCTAAACGTTCTAGCGCCGCAGTGGGATCAACTTTGTCGTCGTGATCTAACACTCCCAACATAGCAGTTGTTACCGGCGGATTAGCCAACAATGTTGTCAACAAGCCAGCCGCTAGATAACCGATTTGCACGGGAATCGACAGCAGCCTGGGCGTGGATCCCAACACGGCCGCTGCACGCTGGGTGAGCGCATTTCGGGAGAGGGACTCCGGCCCGGCCAGATCAACTGCCCCGTCAAGCCGCAGCATCGCCGCCTGACGTATCGCGGCGACTACATCGCCCGCATATATTGGTTGTTCGAGGCTGCTGCCGCGCAACACCACTGCCAGCTTAGCTGCCGCTCTCTTACGCAAAGCAAAACTCGCATAATCACCTTCGCCTAACACCATGGGAACCCGGATCACGCAACTGTTGACGTCACTATCCAACAACATCTGCTCGGCGCGGCCTTTAGAGGCCAGACACGCGTTTACGGCGTCTGGTCGCGATCCTAAAATCGAAAGATAAGTCACGTGCTCGATTTTTGTAGCGGCTATAGCTGTTAAAAGCGCAGCACAACTTTCCTCGTGTGCCGCTGCATAAGATGCTGTTTTTGTTGCTTTCAAAATACCGACCAAATGCACCGCAATCTGACAGTCAGCTGCCGCCTGTTTTATTGCCTCGGTATCATTAAACTCCACCTTCGAAACAGCAAATCGTTGTGGATATTGATCTACCGTTGCGGCAAGTTGTGCCTGCGCTGATTGGCTGCGTACCAGTGCCACTACTTGATCGTTGGTATGCCTCATAAGCGCATCGATGAGGCGTCTGCCCAAGTTACCGTTGGCGCCTGTGATGAGCCATTTATGAAATGTATTAGCCATTGAAATTATCCAACTTAGTCAATAAACGGATTGCTTCCGCACGCCACAGCTGGCCGGTGATGAATTGAAATCGCTAACAACTTTGGCCAATTTACTCACCCTGTGTCGCCTGTTAACGATTGCGCCACTTTACGTTACCGTTATTCACGGACTTTGGTTTAGCGCTTGCAGTCTATTTCTACTTGCGATTTTTAGCGATCTTTTAGATGGCAAGATCGCACGCGCGCGCAACGAAGCGACCGTGTTAGGTGGTTTTTTCGATCACGCTACCGATGCGCTGTTGGTCACCGTTGGCTGCTTGGCGCTCACCCAACTCGACCTGATTAATCCATGGCTAGTGGCGCTTATTCCCGCAGCTTTCATCCAGTACGCGCTGGATTCCAAAACGTTAGCGGGGCGCACGCTGCGCACTAGCTCTATCGGTAAGGCTAATGGTATCGCCTACTTTGCCCTCCTCGGTATCGGTATCGGCGGCCTTACCCTACAGTCTCCATTATTACTTGCCGGTTCGGATCTATTGGCTTGGTGCCTGACCGTAACCACGGTCCTTTCAATGGCAGACCGGTTACTCGCCTTACGTCAACCTTGAACCCGGTTTCCCATCCCTGCCGCAGCGACAGACGCGGACTTATGACTCTTCGAACAACTCCTTGTTCGCTTTCGGCAAAAACAACACACCGATGCCTGCATTGGCTAGCAAAAAGAAAGTGTGCATAACGAGACTAAAAGCACCGACCTCGGGATAGTCAGGAAACAACACAGTCCAAAGTAGTAGGGCGCCTGCATGAAAAGGCAACGGCAGCGCTGCCGCTAGAAAAATAACCGGTAAAAACGCGAGCATCTGGCCAAAACCAACATCGACATTGAATAGCTGCAAAGCAGTAGTGTAAACCAGCACCGCGCCAATCAGGTTTGGCGCCTTACACAGCAAAATCAGCAAATAATGGATCGGACGAGCTTCTCTGAAAGTGCGGAAGATCTGCAGTTGACGAACCTTATCGCCGAACTTGAATCTCGACCGAAAAAACCAAATGTGAATGGGAAGATAAGCCATGGCAATCGCAATCACCACTGGCAATATAAAGTCTAGCCGGTTTGCGCCGGAAGCCTCTACAACCAAGCCGTAATAAAGCACCACCCCGATGCCAGAGAAAAACAGAAGCTGATATATCTCCATCAGCCCTAGCATGATTATCGTCGAGAGCGCCTGCCAGCCAGGCACTTTATGTCGCCGCAGGAGGTACAGTGACATCGCTCCTTTGCCAACCTGTTCGTTAATCAGCGACAAAATGTAAGTGCTGGCTCGAATCGGCAAAACCTGGGTCAAACGCAGCTCAGGCACGTTGAACCAGCGTATAGCGCGCCAACTTACGTGGGCGTCCACTAAGAAAAAGAAAACCGAGTAGGGCAACATAATAGCCAGCCACAGCCCCCAATTGGCATCGCCAAAAAATCTGAGGAGATATTCCAATACGGTCAGATCTTCGCGAGCGGCGGTTGCATCTAGGCGCGAAATAACTAGATAGAAACAACCCAGCGTCAATAGCCAGGTTATCGCCTTAAAGAGAAGGCTTTTGCCGCGCTTTTGTGGGGTTTCTTCTGTCCCGTTGAGCTCGACTTCCAAAGCGGCGTCGACTTGATCATTGGTCTGCATAACTTTCCCTCACCCGCGGATTATCAGTTCTGTACTGTAAAATTTTCTAACACTTGATAGAGCACGCCAACACCGCGCACCAGTGTTGCTGTGGAAAGCCGCTCATCATTACCGTGCACGCCAACAAACTCACCTGGCGCGTACGCAAAAGGTGAATACCCATAGCTGGTGATGCCGATATCCCGAAAGAAATGCGAGTCAGTAAACCCACCCGCTACAGTCGGAATCACTGGAGCTGAAAATTCCTGATCAGAAATTCGCTCAAGTACCTTAAACAACGGTGTATCTGTGCGACTAACCGCAGGACTAAAACTCATTATCTCACTCATTTCAATTGTTGGATCGTTAATTATCCTAGCGAGCTCGGCTTTAAACTCCTGAGGGTCTTGATCGGGCAGCAGCCGACAGTCGAGCTCTGCATGTGCCTGTGCCGGCACCACATTGATTTTCGGGCTACCCTCCAAGACTGTAATTGAACAAGTGTTTCGCAGCAGGGCATGACCCGCAGGATTGATAAGCTTCATTTCCAACAGATAATTTGTATCTTGAACGGCTTGCTGTAAATTTGCGTACGCGCTGCGGTGCTTGCCATTTTGATATGGTGCCAAGCCTTCAAACATGCGCGCTACAGGATCGATTACGTTTACTGGGAATTCCGTTTCGCTGACCCGCTTCAAACCGCGCACCAGTTGCGTGACGGAGGTTTGCGTTTGCGGTGCCGAGCCGTGCCCTGGGCGACCAGTAGCGGTGAGTCGTAGCCACAATGGCACCTTTTGAGTAACTTCAACCATAACCGCTATGTCGTCACCGAATGCGCGCCCGGAGCCGCCCTCGTTTAACACATAGCCCATGCCGTCAAACAACTCCGCACGGTTCTCAATTAACCATCCCGCGCCATAAAAGCCGCCGGCTTCCTCATCCGCCGTAGCTAAGAGTAAGACATCACGATTGAGTTTCTGGCCACTTTCGGCCAGTGCAATAAAAGCTTGTAATTGAGCAATTCCCAACCCCTTTGTATCAATCGCACCGCGGCCGTATACAAAACCATTTTTGACATCCCCGGACAGCGGCTCGAAGCTCCAGAATGCGCGATTGGCCGGCACGACATCGATGTGATGCAGAAGAATCAAGCCGGGCTGCTTATTACCCTCGGCATCCGGGCTGCCTTCAAGGCGGGCCCAAAGATTGCCTCGACCCGGCGCGCTTTCTACCGTTTCAAACGGGATGCCCGCAGCCGCAAGCAAGGTTCCTAGGTATTCGACCCCGCGAGATTCATTGCCGGGCGGATTGACGGTATCGATTTGGAGATAGTTCGAGAGTCGTACAATCGCTGCACTCGCATGTTTCTCTATGTCAGCCTGCGCGGATGTAACTGCAGTAACCATGCAACCAGCACCCAGTACGAGTAGGGCGCGCTTGCTGCGCAGAAACGCGCGCTCAAGCATCACCTGCCATCGGCTTCCATCCATTTTCATGCGCAAACTCCTCGATTTTGGAAAACTGGGAAAGGGCTAGCCTTACGGCCCCTAGAGTTAGCATAATCTAGCAACTCCATTGAATGGGCGACACTGTGAAAATTTCGACTTTATTAAGTTATGCCGGCGGCTTTAAAGAGGCCGTCGCCGAGGTGAAAGCCTTAGAAAAGGCCGGGCTGGACATGGTTTGGGTGCCGGAGGCCTATTCCTTCGACGCGCCAACAGCGATGGGGTATTTGGCGGCGGAAACCGAGCGAGTCATTATCGCCTCCGGCATCTTGCCGATTTATACGCGCACACCGAGCGTGTTGGCGATGACTGCCGCTGGCCTGGACTATCTCTCTGATGGCCGAGCCATGCTGGGCCTTGGCGCATCGGGCCCTCAGGTAATAGAGGGATTTCACGGTGTGCCGTATCAAGCACCGGTCGCCAAAACTCGCGAAATCATTGAAATTTGTCGCATGATTTGGCGGCGCGAGAAACTGCAATACTTAGGCAACCACTTTCAAATGCCACTTGGCCAGGATAAAGGCAGCGGTCTAGGCAAAGCCTTAAAGCTGATCAATCATCCCGTCAGAGACGACATTCCAATTGCCATTGCCGCGCTGGGCCCAACCAGCGTCGCAACCACGGCCGAACTAGCCGACGCCTGGTTGCCTGCGTTCTTCACCCCTGAAGCAGCCGATCAGGTCTGGGGCGATTCGCTACGCGCGGGAACCGCCAAGCGCGACCCCAACCGTGCGCCGCTCGATGTCTTTGCAGGCGGAAGCGTTGCGATCGGTTCTGGCATGGAACATCATCGCGAACGCGGTCGCGCTGGTGCCGCGTTGTATATCGGCGGCATGGGCGCACGCGCTAAGAATTTCTATAACGACATTTTTTCAAAAAGCGGCTATCCCGAAGAAGCCAGAGTAATCCAAGATCTTTACTTGGCTGGAGATAAACAAGCCGCAGAGGCTGCGATTCCTGATGATTACCTGGCAAAAAGCGGGCTGATTGGCGAACCGGCTTTCGTTAGCGATCGCTTGGCGGCTATGGCGGAGGCAGGCGTCACATCGCTAAACGTAAACTTTATTGGCAAAACGGTTGCGGAACGGGTGGAACAATGTGAGCAGCTCAAAGAGCTCATCGTTAAGATGTAGTACTTTCGCGAACGCGAATCAGCCCCTCTTGAATGGTAGAGGCGATCATCACACCGCCTTCCGTGAAAATACGCCCACGAGTCAAGCCTCTGGCTTGGCCGGTACTGGGTGTGTCGATAGCATATAACAGCCATTGATCCACTTGGATCGCTTGGTGGAACCACATCGCATGATCCAAGCTCGCAACCTGCATCGTTTCGCGGTCGAACTTGCCTCGATGCGGTAAACGCGCCGTGCCCAGCAAAGTGTTGTCCGATTCATACAACAGCAAACAAGCATGTAGCACCGGATCGGCAGGGACAGGTCCGGTTGGTTTAAACCAAACAAATTGCTCCGGCGGCTGCGGCACATTCGATTGCAAGCGCCGAAACTCGTGTCGCCAGGTTACAAACGGCGCCTCAAACAAAAGCGCGGGAATTTTTTCCTCTGGCGGCGGGGTCAGATCAGGCATGTCATCCTGATGCGACAGCCCGGATTCGAGCAAATGAAATGATGCATCCATGTTGAAGATCGCTTCGCCCCGCTGTGTAACCACAACCCGGCGGGTGCTGAAAGATCGACCGTCACGTGTGCGTTCAACCCGAATGATCGCCGGTACTTTGGGATCTCCAGGTCGCAGGAAATAGCCATGCATAGAATGGGGCAAACGCTGCGGTCCGGCGTTGGTCGCCTTTTCGCCAGCTGGGCCATTAACGGTAATCGCAGCCGCGCGCATCGCTTGCGCCATGATCTGACCGCCGTACAGGCGATGTCGCCGTTTTAGTGGGTGTAACGCGCGAAAAATGTCAGCATCTACCTGATCAAGCTCTAATAGCGCCAGTAGTTCCTCCAAAGGTTTGCTGACGGCGGCGGATTCTTGCTCCTCTGGCATGCTGGTCCTGTATGAGCTGCTTAAGTAAATTCTGTCGCGGCACTATACGGCGCTTAACCGTTGCAATAAGGGCCGTAGAGAGGATCGTTCGCGAGGGCTTGGCGGCGGGCGACAATATCGATCAAGTCCGCGTAATTCCATAGCAAGTTCACCGACATTTCCTCCTCTTCGGGAGGATTGTCCAAAGCATCAAAAAACACGGGAAGATCATCGCGGGTAACCAAGTCCTCGGGCAGAGCGCAAAGAATATCAATTAGATCGCGAACCACCTGATCCTCGGGTTGGGTCTGCGCCTTACAACGCAGCGCGAGATGCCAAATCTGCTCATCGGATAACGTCTGTTCTTGCCACTGGACCAATTGGTTGCGCAGTGTTGCTCGGTCAAGAATTTCCATAGCTTTCCTAATACTGTCTGCTAACGAATCGTAAAGAGGGATCAATAATAGCTGTTTTTGTTGAGCCTGGCGGCTACCATTCACTTTTTCCTGAAGTTAAGGTTTCCAGCGCTATGTATTTTACAACGCAATCTGCTCGCCCTCCCCGGTTTCAAATAACCCCGCTTGCTCACTCGCGGCGCAACTATACCGCCCTTTTGGTTACACTAGGTGCCTGTCTGCTGGTAGCACTAAGCGGCTGCCAACAAACTGCAACAGAAAACCCATCAGAGGCCCCGCTGGCAGCAGAAGTCGCCACGACTAACGCGCCGACGCCGGCCGCGAAACAACCCGTTGCTTGGCAGCGTGTAGCCGCCACCGGCGAGGCATTATGCTCAGACGGATCCGAATATGCGTTTTTCGTGCGCCCTGGTGACCCAGAAAAAGTGCTGTTCTATCTACAGGGCGGTGGCGCGTGCTGGACCCGAGCCACCTGCGACTTAACCATGCAGCCAAGTTATAAACCTAACTTGCAAGGTGAGCGGCCGCCGCAGTTCGGTATCTTCAATTTCGATAACACCGACAATCCATTCCAAGATTACAGCGTAGTCTATGCGCCATACTGCAGCGGCGACGTACATCTCGGCGATGTTGACGCGGTCTATCCAGGGATTAAAGAAGGCCAGGCGCCGCTAACGATATTTCATCGTGGCAGGGCAAATGCGCAGGCCGCCCTAGACTGGACTTATACCAACTTGCCGACAGCCCAACAGCTTTTTGTCACTGGTTCCTCTGCGGGGTCACTCCCTTCGCCCTACTATGCGACTATCCTGGCTGAACACTATGCCGATGCAAAGGTGGTGCAGTTAGGTGACGGGGCCGGTGGGTATCGCCTCAATGCCGGAGATAACAACCCCTACACAGGATGGCAGACTCAAGCCGTGATGGCTGCAACTCCCGGGTTTGAAGCGCTCGGCAACGCCGAGGTTTCTGTTGAAGCCCTGTATAGCGCAGCTGCCAAAGCACAACCATCTATCCAGTTTTCGCAATACGATGCAGCCTACGACAGCGTGCAACGCTACTTTCTCGCGATTGGCGGACAAGCGGACGTGGATTTACTTAGTTTTATGAAAGCCAATATCGCCGACATAGAAGCTGTGAACCCCGGGTTTCGAAGCTTCGTCCTGGGCGGCGAATCACACACCGTTTTAGGACGCCCCCAATTCTACGCCTGGGCAGTGGGTGATGTATCAGTCCGCGACTGGGTAGCGGCTCTCGCAAAGGGCGAACCGGTACGCAATGTACTATGCGAAGATTGTAAACTAGAAGAATTTGTTGGCACGCCGCTTACCCCGGCACTGCAGCAACTCTGGGCGTCCTGGGAGGATCCGAAAACTCAATACGTAAAGCCTTTCCAAATATTCGATAACGTCTATTACGTAGGCATTGATTGGGTTGCCGCCTATCTCATTGATACTGGTGCTGGACTTGTTTTGATCGATAGCTTGTACGGCAAGTGGACGCAGCAATTGATCAAAAACATTCAAGAGCTCGGCTTTAACCCGGCAGAGATCAAATATGTGCTCACCACGCACGGTCATTTTGATCACGCCGGTGGCTCTGCGATATTTCAGAAGTATTTCGGGTCAACCATTGTGATGAATCCCACGGACTGGCAAATAGCAACCGCTAAACCAGACACAGGATTATTCTATATGCCGACCCCGCGCATGGACCGCGTAGCTCAGGATGGCGATGTGATTGTGCTCGGCGACAACCAATTTGAATTGTTCCACACACCAGGCCACACCGAAGGAGTGCTGTCTATTCGCTACAGCGTGCGCGACGGAAACGATACCTATACGGCGCTTACTTTAGGTGGCGTCGGTTTAAATTTTAGCGGCGTAGCACGCACGGAAATGTATTTGGAAAGCTACGCGCGACTGCAGGCAATGCAGGAAGGCGTCAGCGTCAGTCTACCCAACCATCAAGCAATGGGGTCGGTGTTTAGGCGGCGCGATGCGCTCGCCGAACGCCAAGCCGGACAGCCGCACCCATTTGTAGACCCGGTGGGCTACAAACAGTCACTCGCGTCTTTTATTGCTGCGGCGGAAGACAAACTCGCGCAAGAAAAAGCTGGAACGGCAATTGACCCGGCAGCGGCATTGCTTAAAGCTATTCAAGATGAGAAGCAATAGAACATTAACTCCTAGCACACGACCAAAGACCTCGTACGCACTGGTTTGGCTAACATACCTGGCCGCGGCACTTATCATCGCCACAGCTAGCCCTATCGCCATAACGGATAGCCCGTCGCCGTTTGCTGGAGAGTGGCGTCTGAACGTCGCTGAGACCGACCTGCTAAGAGAGGACATAGACGAAAAGGGGTCGATCCTGCCAGCGGCGGGCCGCATGCGGGGCAGTATTAACGGCATCCCTTTGCCAGGGGGTGGCGGCCAGCCGCAAGGGATGTCCCCACTCGCGGCCAAGGACCCAGAAGTGCTGCGAACGCGCACCATGACTATCACAGTTTCTGATCGTAATGTTCAACTCGACTACTTGGATCTAAGCGCGCCCAACAACGAAGAAGTGCTGCGACGCGGCCACTATCGTGGTCGCGATAGCACCTGGAACAAAAAGAAGATCGAGCAAAAGTACAAAACCTCAGAGCGAAAGGTCTCCAAGAAATGGTCGCTACGCCCAGATGGCCGCCTATTAGTACGGGTACAAATTAAACCGAGTCGCGCCAAAAAACGGAACTATTACCGAGTCTTTGATCGCACCTCCGCGACAGCGGAGACTGCGGCTACCGCTGGTCCGTAAAGTAACGAATCGCCTCGCCGGTTACGATCTTTCCATCTATCTCAACTCCTATCTCAACTCCTATCTCTAACCGGATCCCGGTAACTTCCCCTGGTTCTATTCAAACCCTCTAAGCAAGCTGAGATCAATCGATAGAGCCGGCAGAACACGAGACCGAGCAGCCACCGCGCATTTAGTTTTGTTAAGCGATAAAAGCCATCACAAAAACGCTGACGGAGCTAGTCGTGCCGACCAAAAAAGCAGCGACTCGCATCGTCGCCTGGCCGCCAATATAAAAGACACCATGCGCGACGCGGCCAATTAACCAGACCATACACGCGTAAGCCCAAGCGCCGTTAGGATCCACACCGACCATTAGAGCCGCCAAATTAGCCGCGAGGAAAACCCCTAGAGCTTCCCAGGCATTCATTTGCGCCCCCCAGGCCCTCGCGCCGATGCCCTCAAGTTGCTCGGATTGCACGCGCGGTGCGCCCAAGTCTACCGAGCCCAACTGTTCTTTTTTAAATCGCGTTGCGGCCCCTGCCCAGAAATAAGGTAGCAAAACCCCACCTAGCAAAGTCCAAAGTTGAATTTCCATTGTTGCTCCCCTTTAATCGCCGGTTTTTCGAAGCGGCGGTTTGCCGCTATGCACAACTTTTGTATCAGTTTTCGTTCGAGCGCTAGCCCAATCATTGTATGATCCCCCAGTTAAGATACAGCTGCTATGCTGAATGCGCGGTATTCTTTTTGCTGTGGGTTTAGCATGGTCTCATCGATTCAATAAGCTACCTTTAAATGACCCAATCCCAGCAATTTCCCGATGACGCGATCGAGTTTCGCTTCGTCCTCGCATCCGGACCAGGCGGCCAGCACGTTAACAAAACCTCGACAGCCGTCGAGTTGCGTGCGGATGTCGAGCGCCTGCGGCTGCCTACCCGAACGCTAACACGCTTGTACGAACAGCAAGCGAACCGCATCAACAAAGAAGGCACACTGGTTATTCAAGCCAGCCAGTTCCGCTCGCAATTGAAAAATCGCGCTGATGCGTTAACGCGATTGCGACGCATGATTGCAGAAGCAGGTAAGCGAGCCAAAGTACGCATACCCACCAAACCGAGCAAGAACGCGCAGCGGAAACGATTGGATTCGAAGCGTAAAAGAGGCGACGTTAAGTCCCAGCGAAAGCGGCCTGACCCCTAACACGTAAACCATCTGTTGGTGCAGATTGCATCGATACGGCCCAGTCTTGGACAACACTGTCTTCAAATCTTGTGGCATTCAGGCCCCATGTCGCCGCAAAGAAGTAAACCGAGACATTGATGCGACACAGTGCAGCCGCTTCCGGCCCCGTCACACGCCTGTCCAAGATCACCACCATAATCTTCATGTTTATCCGCAAGTTTGACCGATAACGTGGCAAGAATGCCCGCTGCGCCGTAGGTTTTTAGAAAAAGTGTGGTTACACTCGAACTATGTAATTCAATGGGGGAACTGAATTATGCATACCTTTAAATTTCTCGTATTAAGCGCCTCGGTGGCGTTCACCTTCGGTTGCTCCGGCAACAGTGAGAACAGCAGCACACCTGCTGCCAACGCAGAGGCTCAAGTTGACGCTCGAGCAGAGACAATACGCAAAGCAGCCAATGGCATAGATGGCGCCAGCATCGTTAACGCAGCGGACGGCGATTGGTTATCCAACGGCCGCACCTATGACGAGCAAAGACACAGCCCACTCACCCAAATCAATACGGACAACGTTAAGGATTTGGGCCTGGAATGGTATTGGAATACGGGCACCAAGCGCGGCTTAGAAGCAACACCAATCGTGGTAGACGGGGTTATGTTCACGTCTGGCACTTGGTCAGTGGTTTGGGCGCATGATGCTCGCACCGGTGAGTTAATCTGGGAATACGACCCACAGATCGACAAGGCTTGGGCACGCTACGCTTGTTGCGACGTAGTCAACCGCGGCGTGGCTGCCTGGAAAGGCAAAATCTACGTTGGCACCCTAGATGGTCGCTTAGTCGCTCTGGATGCAGGCACCGGCGAAGTGGTTTGGGAAAAGAAAACCATTCTACCAGAGCGTCCCTATACCATCACCGGCGCGCCACGCATTGTGAAGGACAAGGTCATCATCGGTAACGGCGGTGCGGAGTACGGCGTGAGGGGTTATGTCACTGCATACAACACCGAAACCGGCGAAGAAGAATGGCGTTTCTACACCGTTCCAGGGAATCCCGAAGAGGGCTTTGAATCCGATGACATGAAAGAAGCTGCCGCAACCTGGATGGGCGGTAAGTGGTGGGAAGTTGGTGGCGGGGGTACTGTCTGGGACTCCATGGCATTCGACCCGGAACTCAATCTACTGTACATCGGCACCGGCAACGGAGCGCCCTGGAACCGCTATATCCGCAGTCCCGGCGGCGGCGACAATTTGTATTTGTCATCTATCGTGGCTTTGGACCCCGACACTGGCCGTAAAGTCTGGTATTACCAAACCACGCCCGGAGATACCTGGGATTATACCGCCACCCAACACATGATCCTTGCAGACATTGAGCTGCAGGGCGAAACACGCAAAGTCATTATGCAGGCGCCAAAGAATGGCTTCTTTTACGTGGTCGACCGAACTAACGGCGAATTCATTTCGGCAGAAGCCTATGTGCCCATCAACTGGGCAAGCCATGTTGATCCAGAGACCGGACGACCTGTAGAAAACCCCGAAGCGCACTATGCGAACGAAACCAAGCGAATTAAACCCGGACCACTGGGCGGCCATAACTGGCACCCGATGACCTATCATCCGAAAACTGGCTTGGTCTACATTCCCGCCCTCGACCTACGGTTTGACTACGCGCAAGACAATGCCTTCAAACATCGTCCAAAAGACTGGAACACCGGTACTGACTTTACCGAAGCGATACCGTCAGCTAACCCTGAAGAGACCATTGAAAACCTTCAGAGCATTCGTGGTTTTCTGACCGCGTGGGATCCAATCACGCAAAAAGAAGTCTGGCGTGTGGAACATGCAACCACCTGGAACGGTGGTCTGTTGTCGACCTCTGGCAATCTCATTTTTCAAGGTCGTGCGGATGGCGAGTTCGCCGCCTATACCGCTGACACGGGCGAGTTGGTTTGGGAATCGCCGGTGCATGCGGGCATTATCGCGGCACCCGTCAGCTACGCAGTGGATGGCGAACAATACATTACGGTTGTTGCCGGCTGGGGCGGCGCATATGGGCTAACCTCAGGCGCACCGCGCCATAAAGGAAACGTCATTAGCGAAGGGCGCATACTCACCTATAAGCTGGGCGGCGAAGAAAAACTGCCGGAACCACAGCTCACCTATTTGAACGTGCCACAACCGCCTGAAATGGCTTATACCGCAGAGCAACGTGCGCTAGGCGAAGAGCTGTTCCATAACTATTGTGCGGTTTGTCACGGTCCTGGAGCCGGCACGATGGGCCCGATTCCAAACCTGATGTACTCGGATCAAACGGTTCACGATACCTGGGACGGCATCGTCATTGGCGGCGCTCGTGCGAGCCTGGGTATGCCGAAGTTTGACCACGCGATCGATGCTGCAGGATCTCAAGCCATTCGCGCTTACGTAATCGATACCGCCAAAAACACCATCCTGTTCTGCGAATCAGACTACCGTAAGCAGTTCCCAGAACTACTCGATACAGCATGCCAAATGCCTATCGTCGTAGACAGTGAAGCGAATACTGAATCGCAGGCTTCCGGCGGCCAATAGAGCCACCCGGTACCAAACCTTTCCGACCGTAAGCGACCACTTACGGTCGGATTGCATTTTCGCCAATATTCGCCCCAATATCAGCCATTTTGGAAGCGCCTCTGGTATGCGCTACGTCGAAGCAACTCATTTATCTACACCTGCACTTAGACCTTTAGTTCCGTAAGTGGCCGGACTGACGGACCGCTTAACACGGCTATACTCCTGAAAGAACACCGCTATTGGGCGACCGCCACTAAACGTCGTGCGAAAGTGATGCGAACAAAGCCCCGTACCCTGGTTACCGATCGCAATAGTTATTGATCGCAATCCGTCTTGCTCTAACCGCCTCAATGAACGGTTGGTGAGCGGGCCGTGCTCTGCTAAAGAAGACAGGAGACCATTTGTGACAGACTTTCAACCGCTTGGCGGCACCGTGCTGACTCTGGGCAGAGTCGTCTTGGAACCTTTGGCCGAAGAGCATTTGGAGCCACTGCGCACGGCATGCGCGGCAGATCAGGACGTTTGGGAAATTTACCCGGTTTGTATGCTAGGCCAGCACTTCGACGTGTCCGCAGCCGAACTGCTCTTACCCGCCAGTCGACCCTGTTTTGCGATCATCGACAAAAAACTAAGCCAAGTCGTCGGAATGACTCGCTATATCAATCCTGATCCTTACGGCGTTGTCGAAATTGGCAACACCTACATTTCACCTGCGGTTCGAGGCATTGGTTTCAATAACCAATTGAAGCGACTCATGCTCGACCACGCGTTTGCCTGCGGTTATCGGAAGGTTGAATTTCGCGTGGATACTCGCAACAAACGCTCCATCGCAGCAGTACTAAAACTCGGGGCACAACAAGAAGGGGTTTTGCGTAAGAACCGGGTGACCTGGACCGGCTACCAGCGCGATACCGCTGTTTTTGGATTGCTACGAGAAGACTGGGATGATCGCGAACGACAGTCACAGCAGAACTGAGCAACGCACAAGATGAAGGCGACCTCAAAGGATAACTTTTTCGGTCGCAGTCGCGATGTCGCCGGTATTTGGCGTACCACTCTGTTCGATAACCAACAAATGGACTTCCTCATCCGCAACTGGGCAATGTTCAACCCCTTTGGGGACCACGTATAAATCGCCCGCTCCAAGCTGAACCTCACCGTCCCGGAATAGAATGGTTAGCCTACCCTTGATAACTAAAAAGAAATCGTCGGTATCCGGATGTACATGCCAGTTAAAGGCCCCCTGAGCTTTGACTACCATGATGTCATTTTGATTGTAAGTGGAGACGATTTTGGGCGACCAGTGCTCAGAAAACAGAGTCAGTTTATGTGCCAGGTTGACTGCTGCGTACGGCCTTTCCGGCGAATTTACCATCTTGTTGTACTCCAATCTCAAACTGCGTTATCGCACTTCTGTCCCGTCCATCGGGATGACCTTGCGGCCGGTGATACGCGCTATCGTTCTAACATAAGCTTTTCGCTGCAGCATGCAGACTACACCAACGGCGAGACGAATAACTGAGCTCTCTTAAACAACAGTTTAAGGCTGCACGGCAATTTCAATTGCTAGGGGCAAATGATCTGACACGGCGCAAGCCAGTGTTTGGCTGGACTTTACTTGGACGTTCTCAGATACATAGAATCGGTCCAGGGCCAATTGCGGTTGCCACGCGGGATAGGTAGGCAAAAGATCCGCAGCGGGGCGTAGGTTTGCGGCTCTCAGCTCGGAACGTCGATGCAGCTGCGAACTCAGCGTGTTCATATCACCCATCACCACCACATTTTTATGGCCTTCAACGAAGCGGCGCACCGCAGCCAATTGGCGCTTGCGGGACCGATGGCCCAAAGACAGATGCAGCATCACAACGAGCAAGTCATCATCTTGCGGGTAACCCGCCAACGGCCAACGCGCCACCACCGCGCCTCGTCCCGGGATCATTCCCGGCAACTTATGATCTTCTAGCTCGCGGGGCGAGACGCGAGCCAATAAGCCATTTCCATGTTGCGCGAGGGGGCCAAAGTCGCGATTCGTTTGACTATACCAATAAGGAAGGCGGGCACGGGCCGCCAGATACTCAACTTGATTGATAAAGCCGCTACGCAAGCTGCCTCCATCAACCTCCTGCAGCCCAACTAGATCAAAATCGCGAATCAAATCAGCGACTTTCAGTAAGTTTTGATGCCGGTCACGATGCGGCAAAACATGGCGCCACCCTTGCGTGACATAGTCTCGGAATGCTTGGGTGTGTATCCCTACCTGAATATTAAAGGTAAGGAGTCGAATTGCGTCTGGATTGAGTGCTCTATCTAAATCGCGTAAGGATCTCGAGTCGCTTTGGGTAAAGCTGTTATCGCGCAGAGTTTTGACATGCACTGGCAGATTCATGATGTTATAGCGAACGGCCCTCGCAAAAAAGGCATGATCCGCTAGCTCGAGCACACGGATACAGGGTACCGGGGTAGGGCTCTCTACTGAGCAGCACGCTCTTTATCGACTAGGAAATCGACTATCTCAAGCATACCCTCGAACGAACCCGCGGCCCCAGCATCGATGACATATTTGCCGTTAACAATCATCGTAGGCACACCGGTAATACCGTAAGCACGGGTCTTTGCCTTAGCTTGCATGACCTTACCTTTTACGGAAAACGCGTTGAATACTTGGGTGTATTGGTCGGTTTCCACACCGGCGGTTCGATTTGCTAATTCGGCCAACACACTTTGATCTCTGATATTCGCCCGATCCGCATGGATTGCGTTGAAGTAAGGGACATGCAGCTTTTCACCAACGCCAAGCGCTTCGGCAGTATAAAAAGCTTGTGCCATGATTTCCCAGTCCGGCGAAAACACGGCCGGGACGCGATTCAACTGCACATCTTCGGTTTGCCTCTGTTGCCAGCGATTTAACAGCGGATCAAAACTGTAGCAATGGATGCACAGATAGGAAAACACCTCGACCACTTCCACAGCACCGGGCGCAACGTCGGTAGCAACCGGCATAGCCAACGCGTTGTAATGCTCGCCCTCGACGAAACGCATGACGCCGCTTGCCGCCACCGCAACCTGACTGAACGCGAAAAAGCTGATCGCGGCTATTAGCGCTGTCGTTCGTTGCATTAGTTTCATTGATTCATCCTCGACACATCATGCGATCAACATAGCGGAAAGACTACCGCCCTAAACCCTGTAGGTAATCTGCCAGCAGACGAATTTCACCGTCAGTAAGCCCTTGCGCTACGTTTCGCATCATAGCGCCATACTCTTCATCAGAGTCTCGCTGACCCTCGCGATAGGCTGTCAGCTGAGCGATTGTATAGTTTGCCATCTGGCCGCCAATACGTGGGAACCCAGCTAACATATTGCCTTCGCCAGAAACACCATGGCAGGCCGCACAAGCCGCTACCCCTTTCGCAGCAATACCGCCTTTATAGATTCGAGTTGCCGTTGCAATCTCAACATCACTACCGCCGGCTTCCTTGCCCTTCGCAGGCAGACTGGCGTAAAAAGCCGCCAAATCCGCCAGATCTTTCTCGCTCTTGCCAATCAGCTGAGCGGTCATAACTGGGATATTGCGCGCTCCAGACTGAAACATGGTCAACTGGCGATTTAAATACTTTTCATTTTGGCCGGCCAAGCTGGGATAGCTTGGATCAATACCCGTTGCGCCGTCAGCGCCATGGCATGCTGCACAAACCATGGCTTGCGCCTTGCCTGCAGCCGGATCGCCGCCGGCATAAGCAGCGCCGCTAAACACACTTATCAAAAGCGCAAAGGTTGTTGCAATAGTCCAATCCCGCATGCTCATCTCTTTTGCTTCCATCTGTTAATGTTGCTACTGAATTTGGCGGCACGCTGCCGTGCAAACTCTGGTTGGTTAAATTAGTGGCTTCGTCTACGAAGGCTAACGACATGCTGTGTTTTGTGTCCCGATTTTACACTCTCATTCCACGTCGATTACAGCTGCTAGTGGCATCCGTAGGTGCGCCACGCATACCTCCGCCACTTACAGTTAAGGTGTCGGTAGGATAGGCTGCCGGAGGGTGTGGAATAGAATTTGCCGCGCACGGAGTATATACCAACATGATTGAAAAAGCCTCGCCCGTCGAGCGTTTGCACGTCAGCTTTCTGACCAGCGCGCCGGATCTAAAGCGCTGTCCCACTGGCGATCAGCCAGAAGTCGCTTTTGCCGGCCGATCTAACGCCGGAAAGTCTTCTGTACTCAATCAGATAACCGGCAGCCGACGCACTGCGAAGGTCAGCAAGACACCTGGTCGGACCCAGCTGTTAAACTTTTTCGAAGTAGCTAACGGCGGTCGTTTAGTCGACTTACCCGGCTACGGCTACGCGAAAGCAGGCAAAGCTGCACAAGCAGCTTGGCAAAAGTCAGTAAACCATTATCTGTCTTACCGCGACTGCCTGGCGGGTATCGTTCTCGTCATGGACATTCGCCATCCGAATCAGGAATTTGACCGCGAGTTGATCGAGTGGGGTGCTGCTTCGGAGCTGCCGGTACACGTGCTGCTGAACAAAGCCGACAAGCTCAGCAACAACGCGCAACGCTCCACTGCCTTTGACTTAGCAAAGCACTATCCAGACTACCCACAACTCACTATTCAGGGGTTCTCTGCACTGCGTGGAACGGGAAAGTTCGAGTTGATTGAACGGCTGTTAGGGTGGCTGCATCCGCAGACGCCAGACGCTGTATAGGCGGAGGCTTAGCAGCTTTTTTCTTTTCGATCCTCTCCGAAAAGTTGCATCGTTTTCTAGAAATCGCAAACAAATCCGCAAATACCAGCGCTTCGTCAAGTCGCTAATGCGCTTCGTCCCAATTACTGCCTATCCCTGTTGCAACGAGCAGTGGTACCGACAAGTTCGCCGCACCACTCATCCGCGTTTCGACGCCTTCGCACAGAGCGTCGACATCGGCTTTGGCTACGTCAAACACCAGTTCGTCGTGAACCTGCATGATCATGGCGGCATCCAGGTCCACGTTTTGCAGCCAGTCTTGCACTGAGATCATGGCGAACTTGATGATGTCAGCAGCGGTCCCTTGCATCGGCGCGTTAATCGCCGTGCGCTCCGCTGCCTGTCGTCGCATCGCCTGACGCGAGTTGATTTCAGGTAGATATAAACGTCGCCCAAAGACCGTTTCCACATAACCTTGTTCGTGGGCTAAAGCTCGGGTCGCATCCATATAAGACAGTACCCCAGGATAACGGTCGAAATAGCGGTCGATATAATCTTGGGCCAGCGTTCGAGACACATTGAGCTGTTTCGCAAGGCCAAAGGCTGACATGCCATATATCAAGCCGAAGTTAATGGCCTTAGCACTCCGACGTTGGTCATCGGATACGTCGTCTGGCGCGCACCCAAAAACCTCTGCCGCAGTCGCCCGGTGAATGTCTTCATCTTCTGCGAACGCGGTATTCAAGCCGGCGTCTGCAGAAAGATGCGCCATGATCCGCAGCTCGATCTGTGAGTAATCGGCCGCCACATAAAGACGATCCTGCGCGGCAACAAAAGCTTGTCGAATTCTGCGGCCTTCAGGCGTGCGAATCGGGATATTCTGTAAATTCGGATCAGAGGAAGAAAGCCGACCGGTCGCCGTAACCGCTTGATGATACGAAGTATGAATACACTTGGTATCGGAATTGATCTGCAAAGGCAGTTTATCCGTATAAGTGGACTTGAGCTTTGCCAAACTTCTGTAGGTCATCAACGTCGCGGGTAGCTCATAGTCACTCGCCAATTCCGCTAATACTGGTTCCGCGGTGGACGGCTTTCCACCCGGTGTCTTCTTCAACACTGGCAAACCGAGCTTTTCATAAAGAATGGTCTGCAGCTGCTTGGTGCTATCCAGATTGAAGGTCTCGCCGGCAACGGACCAGGCTTGTTCGGTAAGTTCTTTGAGCCGATCGCTCAACTCAGCGCTGTGCTGGGTCAGCAGGCGACCGTCTACGCGCGCGCCCCGGCGCTCAACTGCCGACAGAATCGGTACCAATGGGATCTCGATCTCGTTAAGCACTTTTTCCAGAATCGGTTCTGCCTGCAGCTTGGCGCTCAGCACGTGATGCAGCTGCAAGGTAATATCTGCGTCTTCGGCGGCATAAGTCGCTGCAGTTTCCAGCGGTACTTCATTAAAAGTGAGCTGCTTCGCCCCCTTTCCGGCAATGTCTTCAAAATGAATGGTTTTGCGATCGAGATAAAACCCGGCCAACGCGTCCATATTGTGTCGGGTGGCCACGCTATTGAGCACATATGACTGCAACATTGTGTCCGTAATGGGTGCGACCACGCTGACACCATGACGGGCCAACACACTTATATCGTATTTTAGATTCTGGCCCACTTTGAGTAACTGCGGATCCTGAAGAAGCGGGGCGAGTAAGTTCAAAGCCGTCTCCGCATCTAACTGATCCGGAGCGCCCGGATAATCATGTCCTAGCGGGACATAGGCTGCGCGCCCAGGCGCAACGGCCAATGAGAACCCAACGATCTCCGCATGCATGTAATCCAAGCTGGTGGTCTCGGTGTCAAAGGCAAACGTACCCGCCTGCCTAGCTTCATCTATCCAACTTGCCAGCTCGGTAACGTCGAACAGGGTGTGGTAGTCGGTTTCGGGTGCCGGTGCTGTGGCTGAGTCGGTTTGCGATGCGGCAGGCTCACCGTCGTTCAGCTCATCCTGCCAACTTTTAAATTCGAGTTTGCCAAACCACTCCAAAAGGGTGGCGGTATCGGGCGCTTGCATCTTCAGAGCTTCCACATCAAGCGGTAAGTCCACATCGCACTTAATGGTGGTGAGGGTCCGCGACAAAGGCAGGTGATCCAAGCTCGCGCGTAAATTCTCTCCTACCTTGCCTTTGATCGCATCAGCGTTTGCCATCACTGCATCGAGCGAGCCAAATTCATTAAGCCATTTCGCGGCAGTTTTGGGGCCGACTTTAGGCACACCGGGAATGTTATCTACGGTATCGCCCATAAGGGCCAGATAGTCGATGATCAATTCCGGCGGAACGCCAAATTTTTCGACTACCGCGTGATGATCCAAGACGGTCTCCGTCATAGTATTCACCAGCGTGACGTGGTCACCCACCAGTTGTGCCATGTCTTTATCGCCGGTGGAAATCAGCGTAGCGTACTGTCTTGCTTTTGCTTGCGCCGCATAAGTACCAATCACATCATCCGCCTCGACACCCTCAATGCAGACCAGCGGTAATCCCATCGCCTGCATGATGGCGTGGATAGGCTCGATTTGCGGTCGTAAATCGTCTGGCATCGCGGCACGGTTGGCTTTGTATTCACTATACAAATCGTCTCGAAAGGTTTTTCCTGGGGCGTCAAAAATAGCCACCACGGTGCTGCCCGGATAATCTTTCAACAAGCGTCGGAACATGCTCACTACGCCGCGTATCGCGCCAGTCGGAAAGCCGTCACGTGTGGCCAAATCCGGGAGCGCATGAAAGGCGCGGAATAGGTAGGAGGAGCCGTCGACTAAAATCAGCGGCGGTTGTTCTTGTGCTGGATTCAAGGTTACATTGGCCTTCGTCACTGTTTATTTTCCATGGTCTGCATGTCCGTCACTTTACTACACCCTGAAGAGCAACACAGGCAGATTGTCTCAGCGAGACGTCCGCATCTCCGCGCGCTATCCGTATTGTTGGTTGCGGGCATCCTGTTGGATTTACTCAGCACCACCGCAGCAGCGCAAACTGCTTTGCAAGGGCCCGACGTTGTCATTTCCGCGAGTGATGAAGAGGTTGTCTATGAATATCGCCAAAATGGTCAGCTTCGCATGATCCAAGTGGTTCCTAGCTGGGGCAAGCCTTACTACCTGGTACCGAAGGATCCAACCCGTTCAGATGGCGACCTCGAACGGGTAGATGGCCTCGTCCCTAGCTGGCGGTTGATTGAATTCGGCGGCGCGGCGCGCGACAAGAAAGACTGACGAGAAGTATGTGTTGATGGTTCCGCTCGGCACGACTACACCGGTACTGTCTGAAGCGTACAGTCGGCCTGCGTCGCCGAGCGAGTACTTCGAGTTCCCTCGCACCAGCGCGATGGCTAGAACACTATTCGGTAGCTCGCATTTCGGCCTGCAGTAAGAACAAACTGAAATACTCGTTTGCGTCCTGCCAATGACCAGCTGCCTGAAAACCACATTCTCCGGCTAACGCCAAGAATTCTTCGGCCTCATATTTAAATGAATTTTCAGTATGAATGAGCTCACCTTCGGAAAACGATATTTCGGCCCCACCAAGTAAAATGGTCTGCCGGGCCTGACTCTCCAAAAACATTTGAATGCAACCCAACTCGTGGTTGTAAACTGCCTTGTGTTGAAACGCGTCCATGTCGAAATTGGCATCATGCGTAGCATTAATATGGGCCAGTGCATTGAGGTTGAACTGGGCTGTAACGCCGGCCGCGTCGTTATAAGCCGCCTCCAGCAAATGCTGGGGTTTTTTACGATCCACACCGATCAATAAATGGTTGCCATTTCCGAGCGTATGCGCAACAGATTGCAAAAACGCTCGCGCGGCAGATGGCTCAAAGTTACCAATGCTCGAGCCAGGATAGAAACCGAGTGCGGGACGCTCTGCCACCGGCTCTGGTAGTTGCAGCGGTAAACTCAAATCAGCACAGACGGGAAAAATTTCCAGAGCGGGGTAGTCGTTTGCCAGATCGGCAGCGGATGCCAGTAAAAAATCCCTAGAAATATCGATGGGTACATAAGCCCAGGGGGACAACCCATCCATCAACAAGCGTATTTTTTTGCTGGAACCGGCGCCGTACTCAATAACGCAAACCTGTTTACCCAAGAGAGCTGCAATCTCAGACATATGCGTTTGCAGTAGGCGCATTTCAGTGCGGGTCAAATAATATTCGGGCAATTCAGTGATGGCCTCAAACAGTTCTGACCCGTGCGCATCATAAAAGTACTTCGGCTCTATCGTTTTTTGCGGGCGATTCAGGCCGGCAACGATTTCCTCAACTCTAACACTTGTGTTGGGACGAGTGTCCATCATTACACTAGCTAAAGCGTGCTCCATCATCAGATCCCCATCTCCGCTTATTGGGCGCTTGTATCGCTCATGTCTGGCGAGCGCTCGTCTTTAGCGAGCCGAATGCCAGAAAATTGCCACTGATCACCCGGATAAAAAAAGTTTCTATAGCTAGGCCGAATATGTGACCGAGGTGTTGCGCAAGAGCCACCCCTCAGTACCAGCTGACTGCTCATAAATTTGCCATTGTACTCACCCAATGTACCCGGCAACGGTTGAAAGCCCGGATAAGGCCCATAGGCACTCGAAGTCCACTGCCAAACTTCTCCGAAGAACTGTTTCTGAGTCAGGTCCTGCCGTGGATGAAAGCGACCGCTCTCAAGGAAGGAACCGCTAAGGTGCGGCTGTTGGCTCGCCACAAATTCCCATTCGAACTCGGTCGGCAGGCGCAGGCCTTTCCAGGCAGCGAAAGCGCTCGCTTCATAAGCATTAACATGCACAACCGGTAGCATCGGCTGCAGCGGCGCTAAACCATCCAGCCGATATTCCTGCCAATCTTGTAGTGTCGTTGATTGCTCAGTCGAGCCTGTAGACAACCGCCAATACAGCGGATATTGGGCTTGATTAGCTTGTACCCAAGCCCAACCCTCAGACAGCCATAGGTCGGATCGACGATAACCACCGTCCTGAATAAACTCGAGGTACTCGGCATTGGTGATCAATCGATCTGCCATTGCGAACGGTTGCAACAGCACCTGATGGCGAGGACGTTCGTTATCAAAAGCAAAACCCTCCGCCACACCAACTGTCACGATCCCTGCGGTGTGTTTCGAAAAAGTTAACGCTGAGACTTGGGTTGAGGGAAACTGCTTTGGGGAGGTAAACGCCGGTGCCAACGGATTATTGCCAAAATTATATTTAATATCAGTGATCATCAGCTCCTGGTGCTGCTGCTCATGATGGATGCCCAGCTCAACAATATGTTGCAGTTGTGGCGTTTGCTCAGCTTCCGCTAACTTGTGCACTGCCGCCTCCACCTGCAGGCGATAATCGAGCACCTCGGCGACAAGGGGCCGCGACAAATTACCGCGCTGCGTGCGTGCAAATGCCCGTCCCACACCGTTGTAGTAGGAATTGAACAGATACTCGAACTTTGGATGGATTGGCTGATAGTCAGGCAAGAGAGCCTTAAGCAGAAAGGTTTCGAAAAACCATGTGGTATGCGCGAGATGCCATTTCGGCGGGCTCGCATCAGCCATTGGCTGCACACCATAATCCTCGATTTCGAGCGATTCGCAGAGTGCGAGGCTCTGTTTTCTTACCGCCGCAAAGCGATCTATGAGCGCACCTTGACTAGAAGGTGGGACGCGGGCAGCACAGGGGAGCTGATGCGACTCGTCGGAGGTTAACGAGGACGAGATTGAAGAGCTCATAACTAATCTAAAAGCTGGCCGCTAAGGTTTGATACGAAAGCTTAATGGTCTCCACATCGTGGGGCAATTTTATGAATCCGTGATAGTGACCGCGGGGATTAATGATAACGATGTTACCTGTGTGATCAATTGTATAACGGTCGGCTTCCACTAC
>MDTB01079062.1_pt1 | contig 25415 bp, 24 predicted proteins | sample 811161 | NCBI WGS metagenome assembly MDTB01 (sample SAMN05326650, study PRJNA326480) | marine metagenome | isolation source: seawater | place: Mediterranean Sea | collected 2009
AATTATATAATTTATATTCGCTTTCTGAGTTTTTTAAAACGTGTACTGTAGTACGGTCAACCAATGTGTCCTCCTTTCTGCTTTGCAAATAAGAGAAAGGCCCGCTATCTCCTATACAAGTGAGAACATAACCAGCTATTACATTTTTCTTTAAATAATCTAAATTTTTACTTAAATACGCTAATACTCCAATCGTTTCTGGCCCAAACACAAATCTATAGGTATAATAATTATCTGCCTTCTCTAATAAATATTTAGCAAGAAAAGTGGCTAATACGGGTCCAGATAATTCATTATTCGCGAGTGATGGATGACAAATATATGTAGAAAATAATATCTCTTTTTCCGATTCTCCTGGAATTACTAAATCGGCATAGGTTAAACTTCCCGGTTCTAATGTAGAATCTATTTTCACTTCATACTTTATATTTTCCAGAGTGTCATATTGTTTTTGAGAAATACAAAATCCCCACCTTTTTTCGTAATAAGAAGTAACATAAGGAATCAAATCCGGCTGATTCGGAAGTGTATACAGATGTTTTTTTAATTCATTTAATGTCAATTCCCCTTCGTAAGGAATACTATAATTCACTAAATGTAAATTAGAACGCTTAAAGTCTATGACTCTGTTCCCATCCTCATCCTTGACATATGCATCCTTAATATTCCATTCATCTGGAATCTCCCAATCAAAAACCTTTGTACCAGAAGGAACTTCTTTAATATTAATCGGAATATATTCCTTTAGAATATTTAATGTTTCTCTAACACCATCGCCAGTAATACTACGACAAATAGGAAAAAGTCTTTCCATAAGGCTATACATTTCATTGGCAATATTATTCATGCGTTTAATCTAATTAGTTATTGCTTTGTTGTAGTAATTGCTTGCTTAAGTTCTTTTATAGGTTTTTGTGGAAGTCGAGCATAACGATTACAAAAGATTTTCCTTGCTTCTTGAACATCAACTCTATTCCACCATTCATGAACATTATCCCATATTTCTGACACTTTATTTGCTGCATCTTCTGGGTATGAGTGAAAAATACCAACTTGCCGTAATTTTTCAAAATAAGGTTCAGCGCTAGAACGTAACTCCCAATGTTTCGGGTTCCAGAACATGATTGTTGGAATATTAAGACTTAATGAGTCCAGAAATGTAGTGGCATTATACGTGGCAACATAAAGGCGACTTTCTCGAATCAATGGTTCAATTGGACCTCTAGTCGAATCAACTTGAATACCTGAAAATTGATCTTGCCAGCGCTCTGGTTGAGCCCAATCCCAGTCAGGCATAAAAGGTCTAACCACCAGATTTTCAAAAATATCTTTACGCAACCCACGTACAAATTTGTATTGATCATCTAAATTTAATTCAGTCTGTACGACAGAAACTGTGAAGCTACCCATCACATAGCTATAGCGAGGCATAACAGATGACACTAACAAAAGTGTTCCCTCAGGATCCCACACTCCATCACTTTTACCAATGTGTTTTAATGCACCAACTGGAAACTGCTTAGAGTTAGTATCTGACCATCCCCATGTAAGGTATCGGTCCGAAATAGCAATTTCATGATCTTCTGAAGAAGTCCATAGTGCCGTACCAAGATTACCTCCATGTTGCCCTATTAATAGAGGAACCCCACTTTCTACACGTAGTCCAGCCCAACCTTTAAAAACATCATCACCATTATAACTGCCTGAAGTAAAAATCGCCTTTGGCAGTGTTGGCCATGGCAACTTATCTACAACACTTTGTAATGTTCCATACCCCTCCAGGTAAATCTTAGGAATCTGATTTGAAATCATAGTGCGTAAGCAGTTATCAAATCCCTTGTGTATTTCTGTATTCATCAGAAATTTTTTACGGACAGAGTGATCGTATACAATTGTGGGTGCAGGCACTTGCCTATTAATCTGTGGGACTTGACTGAGAGACAACTGTAATAAAATATCTTGTTTCAATGGCAACGTAGTGGAAATAAAAAAAGTATCATTACCTCGACTCATTAACTGCAAAATTTTTGATAATCCTTGAATAAGCAGATTTCGCAAGCGCCTTATTAACTGATTAAAAACAATAGAGAGAGTTTTTCTTGTAGATTTATCTTTACCTTCACATTTATGTATTTTATTTTTATCAGATTTTACTTCTTCACAGTATACATCTGTCCAATTATTTAAAATTTTGCTATATAGGTAATGATTCCAAGCATCTGTATGGTACATATTCCTAAAATCTTCTGTATCATTCGGACACATTTCCTCTGAAATAAAATCTAATATTAGTGTTCCATCTATTTGATAATTATTAATGACATATTGAATCATTGACCAACGATCAAATAACATTTGAGTAAAATAAAGAAGCCAAGGGCCAATTAAAATTCGCCAATAGCGATAAGTGTGCTGGGTACCATGAAAAGAGTTTAATTTATCTGCTAGCTCAATCAGCAAGACTTCATACAGCTCACGTAGATAGTAATAATCATTATGGAGTTTATTTCTATCATCCCAGTGGTATGGAGCGACCTCAGCATCCAGTTTTGCCCATGCATCAGCACGATTATAAGTACGGCACCATGCTCCGAGACACAATACAGGCCTATCATTGCGCCAACTACGTTCATCTGCTGTGGTAATTAAAAATTTGGAAGGTTTATTCATTAATTGTTAATGTGACTTTTGTTTATTATAAAAATTAATATTGCTTTCATATCTTAGAGTATAAGCTAAAGGTATATAGTGACTTTTGACAAAGTTAGTCGATTACCAATACTAGGTTTTAGAAGATATTAGACATAACCAAAGCGCTAGGAATATTCTCTTATTTGTAGAATATATCTTTCCAAATCGAGGTTCATCACCTCTATCACGAGTCAAAACTGGTACTTGAGAAATTTTACTTGCACTTTTAACGGCATAAATTGCTAACTCTGTTCCTATTGAATTATATGAATCAAAGTGACCCAATTTTTTATAGATCCCTATCCGATATGCTTTCATCCCACACAAAGGGTCAGAAATACCCCATTTAACTTTGCTCACCCAAGCAAATATATGCTCGGCTAGTCGTTGCCGTCTATCGCGATGACCAACCACCACATCAGCACCATCATCTAATTTTTCAATAAATGATGACAAAATTTGTGGATTGTGTTGTCCATCAGCATCCATAGTAATCACATATTCACACTCAAGTCCATTCGCGCATTCAAAACCCGAATTAATAGCCTGATCATATCCACAATTTGAATCATGCCTTACAACTATGGCGCCGGCGTTTTTTGCAATATGACCAGTTTCATCACTTGACCCATCATCCACAACAATCGGCTTCCCATATTGAGAAGCATCAGTAACTACCGCGCCTATTGTGGCTGCCTCATTGAGTGCAGGAATAACAATCCCTATTCGATGTCGATCCATCGCAGATAATCTCCAGATTTCATTTCACGTCTTAATCGTTTACCTATCAAATTATTTATTTCATATGGAGGTAAAGCATCCAATGGGCAAGGACGAAGAACCGAAAGATCTTCACGTGTTAGTTCTGTTCCTTCTGGGTAATCTTCCTTGAGACGAATAGCACGACGCTGTAATACAACTGTTTCTGCCTCATTAGCCTCTATTTTTTTTTGCCCCACCCCCAAGCTATTTTCTAATTCTCGTGTTCGGTCTACCATCTCACGCCATGATAAAGGGTACATAGAGAAAGCATGATCTGGTCCATCTCTTTTTACATCATCAGTAAAGTGCTTTTCTATTATTCTTGCACCTAAAGCAACAGCACCAAGCACCGTTGAATGCCCAGGCGTGTGATCACTCAAGCCTAAAACAATATCGGGATACATTTCACGATAACTCTTAAGTACGTTTAACTGGATATACTTAAAATTTTCTAAACTGGAAGTATAGTTTGTGTTGCATTGCATCAAACAAAGCATTGGGTTAATTGCTAGTGCAGCGGAAACAGCTCTTGATACATCATCCATAGTCGATGCGCCTGAAGCCAGAATATATGGCTTTTGTTTTGCCGCAATATATTCTATCAATTCAACCCATGATATATCACCAGACCCAATTTTGTATGCTGGAACAAAAGAATCAATATGATCAACAAGATCAAAATCATAGGGACTGGTGAAAAAGGCGATACCGGCATCATCACATGTTTCCTTCAAAATAGCAGTCCAATCTAAACTTACACTTGCCGATTTATACACATCAAAAACTGATTTTTTCCACTTCGCCTGATGGGACTGTTGTCCACCCAATGTTTTAAATCCATGATCACTAACTATTGTCTCTGCCTTAAAATGCTGAAATTTTGCTGCATCTGCACCAGCTTCTGAAGCCAGATAAATAAGTTCTTTTGCACGAGCAAGGTCTCCATCATGGTTTGCCGCAATATCGGCAACGAAATAGACTGGAGAATCTCGACCTATTCTTTTCCCTTGAATTTCAAAAACTGATTCTATGTTATTCATAATAGTCCTCTGCTGCTAACTTAATTTCATCGATAAGATGTGGAAGTGTTATTTTAAAATGCTCTTCAAATTTTTTACAATTTAAGCGCATATCTTTAGGCCGATAAGCTTTTAAAAATGTAGCTTGTCTATAATCAATTCGACTCATAGTTTGTGTTTGCAAACCCAAACAATCAGCAAAATAAAAATCAAAATCTGCTTTGCTCATACCCCTGCGTGAACCAAGATTAAAGATTCCTATAGGCTTTTCCTCAACGACTAAACAAATCATTTTAGCAAGTGTAATCATGGAGAGAGGACTGAAAAAAACATCGTCCAATACCTGAATAGTTGTGTTGTTTGATAATGATGCGTAAACCCAATCAGTAAGGCTTTCTCTATGTGCAGCTTTACTACGACCAATAAAATTAGTGCGAAGAACTGTACTTGGAACTCGGATAGCGGCTAATTCACCCGCATATTTTGAAAAAGCATAATTATTAGTTAATGTAACTTGCTCTTCAGTATGAGGACCTTTTCCATCATACAAATGGTCCGTAGATATCTGAATCAGATGACAATTGACTTCACTCTTTTCAATCCAGTTTGCTAAACTCTCCACTGTTTTTGTATTGGCAAGATATGCTGTATTAGGTTTATCTTGACATAGCTCTACACTTATCTGCCCAGTAAGGTTGATAATTATAGCGGGTTTAATGTTTTCCAATAATTTAAATGTCTCTTTCGTATCGGAAAGATCAACTAGAAAATCAGCATCAGAAGTACGAGCATGAGTCTTTACAATATAGCCCTTTTTTCTGAGTACATTCAGAAGTGTGCTACCAAGAAGACCTGTTGCTCCGGTTACAAGAATAGTATTCATTAACCACTATCGCTTAAACTAGCTAAAGTTTTGGTTAAAATATCTGCTTGCTTTTCAGCATCCTCTAAATTCCAATAGTTAGTTTTAAACTGGATTAACCTTGGCTGTAATTCTTCTGCAGTTGGACAGTTCCCTTTCGTATATTTTGCTTTATTTTCTGCAGAGATAAATTTTTCTCGACCTAGTAATTCCATTTCCTGAAACATGGGTTCCAAATAAGATAATTTCCAAGCAGCATATACACCATCTCCACCAAATTCAAGAAAGCGGTCACGAAACTGATACCAGTTTATATCTGGATGCTCAATTTTTGCCACCCAAGTCCAGTAAGAATGCTCATCTCCTTGTCCTATTTGCTGTGGAATGAACCAACTTTCAAAACCTTTAATAGCTTCATTAAATAATTGCCCAACTTCCATACGACGACCAACCAAGTCATTAATATTCTCAATTTGTGCAAGTGCCACAGCACAACAGAGTTCTCCCATTCTATAATTCCAGCCCATTGCAACATGTCTAGAGTAGTCTGGATCCTGAATATCTAGTTTGGTAATTTTACCTTTCGTAGCACTGACACCGGCATAACCAAGAGATTGAACCTTTCTTATTTTTTCAGCAAGTTGAAGATTATCTGTCAATATTATGCCTCCCTCACCACTGGTCAGATGTTTAGAGCTTTGAAAACTAAAACTGGCACAATCACCAATCGTCCCTACTATTTTTCCTTTATACAGTCCCAAAAAGCATTCCGCATTATCCTCAATTACGAATAAGTTATTCTTTTTTGCAATTTCCATAATAGGATCCATATCTGGAGACGAACCATAAAGTGCTACAGCGATAATCGCACGAGTTTTTGACGTTACTCGCTCAGCAATTGATGCTGCAGATATTTGAAAAGTATCAGAATCGACATCCGCGAATACTGGTGTTGCATTAGCTTGAAGAACTGCAAATGCTGGAGCGGACATTGTTAGTGGAGGGACAATAACCTCATCTCCAGGTTGTATGCCAAAGGCTTCTAGTGCCGCATGCATGGTAGCTGTGCCATTGACAAAAGTTATTCCATACTTACAGCCAAAACGTTTAGCAAAAGATTCTTCTAATTTACGCATCATTACTGAGCCTTCCGAACTCCGAAATTCTGTCGCAAGCACTTCTTTTAAATATTTTAGCTCATTGCCATTAATTCGACTTTTTATTTCTTTCATTTTTTTTCCGAGTTAATTGATTTTAAATAGCCTTCATTACGGATAATGTTAGTATTTATCTCTCTTATTTTTGGGTTCGCCTCAAGCCAGTTAATAACCTCTTGATAGGATACAAATGGGCTATTCCTAAATTCTCTAAAAATGTTTGCCATAAATTCTAAGTCTTCATGCTTATCAACTGTCCAGCGCCAATCACTTAGATCCCTATCAAATTTGAAGTTTAGTAGGTCGAATAGATCAGGATGCTTCCAGATATAAGGTGTTACATGTTCTCGTTCAGATGCTAGTTTCGCTTCAAAATGTGCACGCTCTAGCGCATTAAATCGCATTACCTCAACATCTAGCCCTTCTGGAAAGCTCAGTTCCAGAGTATTTGAACAGTAATCAAGTTTAGTATCACTCAATAAAAGGTTTAATGCTTTGTCAATAATTTGTGAATCTTTGAGTGGATCATCTGCCGTTACGCGAACAACCACCTCTGCTGCATATAAATTGGCACATTCATAAAATCTGGCTAGCACATCATCAACTGATCCACGGTAAACATCACATATTTCTTTATTTCGTAGGGTTTTTTCAAGAACATCATCTTCATGTAAGTTGGTTGTAGCAACAACAATTTTATCAACTAACAGTGATACACCAACTCTTTCGATAACCCTTTCCAGCATAGTTTTCCCTTCAATATCAGTTAGAACCTTTCCGGGTAACCGAGATGAGCCCATGCGTGCTTGGATAATAGCTATTATCGTCAAGATATTTCCCATCGAGAGGGGTTAATTAAATCTATATCTTTGCTCATTAATACTATCGGAGAGTCTATGGTAGGGGCTTCGAAACTAGTAAAAATTTCTTGCAACTGCTTTAGACTATCAACACCTACTACTACACGATTAATTTCAGGTTGAGACTTGGTAAAGCCCAGACATGCCTGAAGTGAAGTTATAGACTGTTCATCTAACCAATTGTGCCATTGATCCCAAACCAAATTCCAGCGATTAAAATATTTTGGACGATTGTTCCTTTCCATCAAAAGAAGACCTTGAAGAAATACCGAACGTACGTGAATTTCAGTTCCAGAGTTATGCAGTCGCTTCAACCACCCAGATTCTGCGAGGCGCCGATCAAAAACATTGAATGGTGATTGAACAATATCAGGTTTAAATCGAGGCCAGATCGCATCAAGTTCTTCAGGGGCATAAATTGAAACCCCAATTTTCTCAACCATATCTTGTTCTTTGAGGTCATTCAAAGCTTGGTAAAGTGCTTCACCTTGGGGGGCAAAAAGTTGATTTGAATGATGAAGTAACAAGCCACGAACTCTTGATACTCCAAGTCTTTTGAATGAACTAGAAACTGATTCCTTTACCCATGAACGAACGTTGTTAACCGATTCAGGCATAGCAGCAAGTTTTGTTATAACCTTCCAGTTCGCTATACCAATATCACCCAGTCTCTGTTCACTTTGACCGTAAGCAATTGCCGTATCTATAGTATCAAGTCCAGTCGCATAAGCTTGATTAAGTATCTTGGCCACTTCATCTCGATTCACTTGCCCAGACTTATTAGCGACACCATATGGTATTCCAAATTGAACAGTACCTAATGCAAGGCGATGACAACTATTCATATTTGAAGATAGAAGTGTAATTCCATAAGAGGATATTCATACATTTAGATTTATGTCAGCATATGATTGTACGTTGGAATTATCGGTAAGCAATAACATTATTTTCTTTTATAATTTCATCAATTAAATCTTGATTTTTTAACTAAGTCCGTTTTCTTCAAGTTTTTCATATGTTGGTTCTGAAATATAATGCAATCTAATACCCAAAATAATGAACGATGATATAATCCCAAATTTAATTATTATTTTAAAAAATATATTTAATTCCATTGCCATTATTAGATAGATAAATATAATCCATTTAATTAAAATTAATTTTAAGGTAATAATTTTATTATCTCTAAAATTAATGGAACTGATTTCATAACGCTAATTGGTAATTAACTTGATTCTAACTTTCCTCCAATTATGCTTACAATTTTCATCATCTTAATTTTACCTTTTTCAATATAAAATCTAATTCAGTTTTTTCAACAAATTGTAATTTTATACCCAAAAAAATGAAAGTTGCAATGACTAGCATCTTTAACAAGATTTTTATAAAAAAATTGATTTCAAAGCCAATAATTGGATATATAAACAATGTATATATGATTATAATTAAATATAGACTAACTAATTTTATTTTTCTCAATGGAAGGGGAAATAATTTCATAGCATAATAATAATTTATAAGTTGTGAAAACAATGAAGCTATTGCAGTTGCTCCAGCTGCACCGATTGCGCCAAAGTTAGGTATTAAAAACATATTTAGAGAAATATTAATAATTACACCCACTATTGTTGAAGGTAAAATGTAAGTCATTTTTTCAGAAAAACTTATTTGGGGCATGGTAAGAGTACCAATAATAGAAAATAAGTAAAAATAAACGTAAACGGGTACTATATAAATGGATGGATAAAATTCTTTTGTGGTTAAGAGTTTTATCATTTCCTCTGAAAAATATATTACACAAAGCCCTACCACCATATACAAAAATGCCAATGAATAAAAACGGGTAATAATTGCCTTCTTACTCTCTACAGAATTCTTAGTGGCTAAATTCATAAAGAAAGGTTCCCAAGCCTTATTTATCGAGTCCATTAACATTTTTAATACTTGAGCAAACCTTGAACCAAATGAATAATAACCTACTGAGAAAGTTCCATGGAACATATTAAGCATTACTTTATCAAATGAGTCATGGATCATACCAATAGCCTGATTTGGTATTAATGGAAAAGAGAGTTTTAATGATTCTTTTAAACTACGAAATGAAAAACTAGCTACAAACGTAGACCTAGTTAAAACAATCAAACAAATAACAACAATTACTTGTGATATAATTAGAGCATTTATTCGAGCCATATATGTCAACGAATACTGAAAAATAAAATAAAAGGATAAAGCAGCACTTAATAAAGCTCGTGAAATTGTAATTGTCGCTAATGGAATTGCTCTTTCTTGAGCAGTAAGCAGAGTAGTCATATATAGAAATAGATATTCAAAACACCCACTTAAAAAAGAAAGTTGAATTAATTTCTTTGTTAATTCCCCATCAAATAATACAGATGCCAGCCAATCAGATAAATTATATATTATAATTCCAGATAATATGAATATGATTAGGAGAAAAATCATATTTGATGCATTTAGAATACTAAATCTCTCTAATTCGTTCTTATACTTGAAATAATATCTGTATGAAGCAAAATGAAGGCTAACAGACAACAATTGAGTTAACATTGTTCCAAACATCATAAATAGAATCACAATACCAAAATCACCTGGAGATAAAAATCTAGTGTATACTGGAAGAACTAAAACACCTATAGTAAAAGTAATTATCGTCGAAAACATATAGATTGATGAATTCTCAAGAAACTTACTACTGTTATTATTGTTCATTTATTGAAAATCAATTCATAAAAAACTATTAATCTTATCCCTGATTATTAAATGCGGGGGATAGGATATATTATTATTCATTAAATAAGACGCATATTCTCTTGTGCTTTGCCTATAATCATCAATTGATACGGTTAATAATTCATCTAATCTCTTTTTAAATGCGCCATAGTCTTGATTCTTATATAATACCATTTCATGATAATCATTATATGAATCTGATTCTGTAAAATCACAATATAGTATCTTTTTGCCCATTCCAAAAACCTCTCTTAGAACGGTTGATCCCATTGAAATTATTAAGTCGCCTTTGAGGACTTCAGAGTAAATATTAACTTTATTGAAATCTGGATCAATAAGTGTAACTGATTCAGGATATAAGTTTTGAAAATATTCTTTCTCATTTCCAAATACTGGCATGTTCCTATCTTTACTTGAGGGCTCAGATCTCATTATAATAGAAACTTTGATTCTTGTTTCTTGAATATATCTCGATAACATTTTATCTAATATTTCCATGGCTTTCATTGATTCTTTTACATCATTCGTATTCCCAATATCTCCCCGCCACGCAGAAACAACACATATATCATAAATCGGATTTTGAATTAACATTTTACTATTGATATAATAACCGCAAAGAAGTGAACCAACAGGATGATAATTTTTTACTGTAAACCCAAATTCAGAAAACAAATCTTTTTCATAATTGCCAAAACAAAAATAATGCTGAAGTGTATAACCACTTTTATTTGAATGAAGTTCTCCTCTTGTACGTGTTCCATTTTGAATCGCGATTAATTCTGCATCATTATAGTATTCACAAAGCCAATAAAATACTGGATGATTATCAATCAATGTAATAATCACTTTTGGATTTATAATCTCAATAATAGTTAATATATATACTCGCCAAAATTGACCAACTATACCACGCAATTTCGTACTGGATTTTTTTATTGAATTAATCTTGAAGTGACTCAAGTTTAATAAAAAACGACCAACAACTCGAAAACTCAAAAAATATCATCAAGCCTAGAATCAAATACAAAAACCGGTTTCCCGGGTAATATCAAGTTTTGAATTCTGACGCTACCAATTTTTTCAAATATAACAATATCTGATGAAGATGGATTTTTAAAGTGGAGTTTTCTTTTTCCTAGAGCGATGTTTATTTTAGAAATAACTACTTTGAATTAAATATTTACCATAATCAACTATAATATATATGAATAAATCAAATGGCCTTATAAGATTATTCTTATCTAAAATGATCTTTTTATAAATAAATTCTTGGGTATCTACGCTATCCTGATATTTATTTATTTTTTATCTCTAAGCTCATACAATTACTACATTATTTTGATAGAACCATCACCTTAGTTTTATTATAATTATTTGTTTTCATTTGGAATAAATAAACTCCGGATGCTACTGGTTTTTCAGAATAGTTTTTCCCATCCCAATTTACTATTCTATATCCTGGTTCTTGAACTCCATTAATTAATTCTTTCACCTGTTGTCCTAAAATATCATATATTATTATAGATACCCTTGATTCCTCAGGTAAAGAATATCTAATGATAGTATTTGAATTAAAGGGGTTTGGATAATTTTGTAATAAAGAAAAATTATTAGGCAGCATTATTTCGGTCAATAGTTCTAGACTATTATTATTTATAGAGTATCCGCTATCTGGTATCGAAACCCATGTTCCTTCATCCATTGATGCAATTACCCTAAAAACAGTCATCCCATTGTTTTCAGTGGTAGAATCCTGGTCAGTGGTAACCTGTACAGTGTAAGATTCTGAATTATATGCTGCCGATGAACCAACACTTATCCATTCTTCAGATGTCAATCTCTCAATATGATATATATCAGTGTTTCTAGTCTCATCGCTATCCCAGAAAGACTTAAGAAATTCAATATAAACCCAACTCCCATTATCATTAGGAACATCTAGTATTGAAACTATGGATGGTCGATATTCCCCTACAGTAATAACACATTCCAAAATATCAGTGAGCTCACCATCGCTGACTACAATGTTGAAAGAAAAAATACCACTTTCTTGTGGCATAAGAACTAATTCTCGATCATTTATTTCAGCCCACCCAGGGTTATTTTCAATATAAAATTCAAGGGTGTCTTCATCTATATCTGAAGCAATCAATTCATAGCTATAGTTGTTACTCACTCCTAGTGTATCCACTAACTGCGATGAAGAAAAGGTTGGTGTATGATTTATAAAATCTTCAATTAATGTTAAGTCACCATTAGAATCGATTATCAACAAAGATTCATTATTGAAAGATGTCCAATTCATCATACTTGCTGAGCCTTCTACTGGTATCTCACTCATTATGGAAATAAAATGTGGGGTAATTGTAGAATCGCCATATTCAATTGGAGTTTGATCAGAGTAGTGTAAATCAGGAGAACCATTTATCTGTGATCCGTAAGCATAAACAACCTGTCCATCAGTAAAAATAAAATTTTTATCTGCATTTGGCTGAAAAACTTCAAGTTTTTGTATACTATACATTAAGTTTCCCAAGTCATCCTCAGTTCCAAGTTGAATATTTTTCATAACCCATAACATTAATAATTCTGAATCAATTACATTTGGCCAACCCTCATCCGAATACCACTCTGAATCATTAAATGTATTTGGTGGATTAGCATTAATCCATGTACTATCTGTATAATCTTCCGTTAAAAGTCTTACCAAAATGCTTTTTGATAAAGTCCCATTATGCATTAGAGAATATGTTTTATTGTCATGCTCAAATAAAAAAGGGTGTGGGTTTTCAATATCAATAGCTCCAGATGTTGGACTTCTTAAATGCCCAAGAAGAATTTTAGCACCATTCCCCGGGATTAAAGCTTGCGAGAAGAAATGCTGATACATAGTATCTGCATTTGTTGGTAAATCTGATCTATAAATATCAGCTAATTGATTGGTTTGATTATAGTATGACAGTGACCAGCTTAAATAATTACTACCTAGTTCTTCAAAATAGTCAGATTCACTTTGGACTAAATATGCAGGATTATAACTGTTTTGTATAGTATTGTCACTTGAAGAAATAATCCCCCAAAGACGACAAGAAAACAAGCTTTCAGAAAATGAAAATAATAGCATAGTTATTTTTAAAATTCTAAAAAAGATTTCCATGATTTTTTTTAAAATGATTGTTATTTAAAATATGATATATGTGGTTGAATTATCTTAAGATATATAATATAAATTTCATAATCATATATTGACCAATGGCAAAGGAATTACTTAATCAAAAATTTCATAATTATCCAACAAATTTCTATATTACTATATTATCCGCTCATGTTTATAGATTGTTGAATAAAGAGTCCTTAACAAAAAAATAAGGATTTCTTCACATAATCACTATTTGATTGAATAATGCAATAGCCTTTATGTTAAAATAAATATATTTAAAAAGAAGATTATTTCTCTAACCAATGGTTGGCCAATTAGAAATATTACATCCAAATTGCGAATATAAAGCATAAACTAGTCTTTCATACCCATAACCAACACATCCAGAAAATAAATCATCTTCTGATTCAAAACTAATTTTATAAGACAGTACCAATGATTGCTGGTGATTATTAAAAGATGCAACTGATATCCAAGAATCAGAGTGTGGTATATATGCTTGTATCTCATATTTTAATGCCAAAGAGCTTTGATATATTCTTTTTGCTTCAGCACCAGTAGTGAAAAATGGATCAGATGCGGTTACAATTTTAAACTTCAATCCTATTTTATTTAAATATGACTTACAATGACCTAGAATATCATTTCTGTTTTCTTCGACCATTTCTTCATTACCAAAAAAAATTATTTCTCTCATAGTAAAAGATTGCAGTCTTGCTAAACCATTTATATTTCGACTTTCATGGCGGTGGCAAGGTGCGATTGAAGTATAAATAGCTCCATCATTTGTTATTTTTTGATTTTTCAATGTTTCAAAACAATGATAACATACTGTAGGGGATAGAATTTGTTTGTGCGTATCTAACTTTTCATCCAGCCATTTATGTATAGAGTCAATTGATTTCTCTTTTGCATCTTGAGCAAGACCATTAATATTATCAATATCTCTAAATACATTAGTAACAAATAAAGGATGTTGAGGAAAGCTAGACAGATACCCATTCTCGATAAGACTTTTGGCTGGAAGAGTTGGCTGGAAATGCTGTTCAACTGCGTCTTTTTCTAAAGCATAAAATTTAAATTGTGAATCTAATTTATTAAGAATACTTAAAATATCTCCTTGTAAAGCAAAAACTCCAGGATATGTTTCAATAACCTGCCTTGATGAAATTAATTGATCCATTGGGTCAATTTTATTTTTTCCACTACCTTCATTTTCATACAAAATAACTTGTTCAACTCTTTCATATGATTTAAGAATTGATTTTGAAACCTTTGTAATATTTTCTGTTAAAGTAGTCTTATCGACTGTTGAATCAATTTTAAAATCGAGTGAAATACACCCATTTGAATAAACGCATTTTAAAATTGAATTATCCAAATAAAGGACTTGCTCAATTAATGTCTTTAATGCTTCTGGACTTTTTTCGTATTGTTTATTGATTTTAATGAGCATTAGTTATCAATTATTTTTTCAAAATTTCGTGTATGCTTTCAACGGATGTCGCTAAAGCAATTTCTTTTGCTGAAAAAGAAAAACCAGTAGTCTTTTCAATTGCAAGAATAACATTAATATGAGATAAGGAATCCCAATTTGAATAATTTTTCATACTGCAATCCTCTTTTATTGAGTCGTCATTTAGTTCTTTAGCTATTATTGAAACAATTTCTTCCTTGGTAATTTCTATTCTTAAATACTTAATGGAATCATGGGGTTTTTTTGAAAAATATTCTATAGATAACATCTCATAAGCCCACGCATCAAAATATGCTCCACTACTATCTTGATAGTAATCTCTCAATACTCCTTCTTTCTTAAATCCAGCTGCAATTAATGAAGATTTTGTGCGTTCATTATTAACAAATGTAAATCCATACAATCTATTCAATTCTAATATCTCAAATACATATTCTTTAAGTAATTCTTGAATTTCAAATATATATCCTTCTCCCCAAAGTTCAGGATCTATAGCATAGCCCCAAGACACAGATTGCTTTTTATAATCAATATCGACTAAGCGAGCAGTACCAATCAATCCATCATCAGCAATTCTGCGTATAAACCAACAGATGGCAGTTCTGTTACCAGATTCATCACCTTCTAAATCTATCAACTTTTGTAAGTAATGTCTTGTATCCTCGATAGTTTTAAATGGTTTATATTCAAAATACTCGTAGAGTCTTTCATCTATGGAATATCCATGCATTTCTTCGAGACCACCCATATATATTCGAGTGAAATATATTTTCCTATTAGGGTCACCCTTGGAATCTTTTAAGTCTCCTCCAGGAGAATTATCATTTAAAATTTTATAAAATTTTGTTTTTTTCATCATATCCTTTTAAAAATATCAAAAACTCAAACTTGCAATTATGGTATCGCATTTCCCCAATTCTGCAATTTTTTTTGTATACAACCTATTTAACTCCTCATCATTGAATATTTCAAAAACTTTATGACCACCAGGCTTATTAAATGCCAACCAATACAAGTGGTTTGATATTGGATATCTTTGAAATTGTTCAATGTAGTTTAATTTAAAATCTGAAAGAGAAACTAATTTTTCCAATGTTTTAGCTGAATAATAATATAAATGTGGACTCCAGTAATAAAAGTGTGAAAATGGTCCAGAGTCATACAACGTAAGTAATGCATCCTCAATATTTGAAACTTCAATAATAATTTGTCCACCTTTATTTAATCTTGACCTTAAGTCTTTCAATAACGACTTTGGATCAGGTACGTGCTCCAAAACATGAAATAGTGTAATTACATCGTATTTATTTTTATTTAATTCTGATAGATATTGATGTACTATCAAATCATTTTCTTTAAAATATGGAACTAAACGTTTCTCTAATTCTACTCCATGAGCCAAATTTGATATTTTTCTTGCATGTTTAATAAAACCTCCAATTCCACAACCAAAATCCAGTAGATCCTTACCTCTTATAATATTCTTGAACTGGTTAAAACGACGTTCATCATCTTCAGATGCTATTTTAATCAGGTCATCAACACTTAATGTATTCCATCTCCAATGTCATCGTCATGCATCATACCATCGGAATAAGAGTTATCATGAATGTGATCAAATGAATCTAAAAATACAAACGAACATTTGTTGCATTCTAATAAAGATATATTTTTATTATCTCTAACAGACCCAGGTTTAGAACTAAGATCAAAAGCTCCGCATAAATAACACTGATTATTATTCAATGTATATAACTCTTATATTATAGTCCTTCCACCGTCAATCACTAAGTTTGAGCCTGTCATATAAGAGGATGCATCTGAGCATAAATAGACTATTGCCGCTTTGTATTCATCTTCATTAGCCATCCTTCCTAACGGAATCAGTTTAGAAATTTTTGAAGTAAACTCATTAGGCTGGTTCGTAAAAACACCCCCTGGTGAAAGCGTATTAACTCTTATTCCTTTATCAGCCCAGTAAGTGGCTAAATATTTGGTTAATCCAATAATTCCATGTTTAATTATAGAATAAGTAATAGGCTTGACAGGCTGTTCATCCTCTTTTAATCCATCTTTTCTATAAAGACGTTGATCAGGAGATATAAGCCCTAAATCTGAAGCAATATTTACAATAACACCTTTTCCAGACTTTGCCATCACTCCTCCAAAAACCTTACTACAAATAAAGGTACCCGTCAGCCCAACAGTAATTTCTAGATTCCACTGTTTTAAACTAAAATTTTCTAATCGTGAAAGTTCTTTTTTCGTACCAGATTTTACCTTTGGATCGATAGCAGCATTATTAATTAGTATGTCAATTTTTCCATAAGTTTTAATTATTTCATCTTTAGTATTTATAATGGCATCTTCATTGGTAATATTGCAATTATAAAAAAAACAGTTCCCACTATATTTTTCTGATATTTTTTCTGCTGCAGTCTTTCCTTTTTCAAAATCTATATCTAATAGTATAGGTATTCCACCCATTTCTGCAATGGCTTCAGCATGCTTCATACCGAGTAAACCAACTCCACCAGTAATTACTGCAATTTTATCTTCAAGTTGAAATTTATTGACTATTTCAGAATTCAAAATTTTAAAAATTTATTTATTCAACGAGTAGATTACAACATGGTTACCATAAAATGGCGGCGATATTTGAGATGTATCCACCATCCTATCCATATTCTCTTTAGTAAAATACTTTGTTTCAAAAAAGGGATATTCGATTGATAATATTTCAAATCCATAATCTTCTAACATCTTGACCAAAGATAATGTTGTAAATAAACTGATATGGCCTGGATCATTGAGCATTCTAAAATTACTCCCAAACCTTCTGGCACAAGGGGAATCAAAATCAGGTGTCTCAAGCACAAAAAGGCCATCTTTCTTTAGGATGTTCTTTATCTTTTCAATGTATGCTAATGGATTGAAAAGATGCTCAATAACATGTATCATTGTTACAACATCAAAGTAATTCTTTTCATATGTTATATTCGGGAGTTCTCCAGTTTCTACATTTGCATATTTCTTACAGACATCAGTTGCTTTCTTAGAAATATCAATACCAAATCTGTTCCAATTTGGAGTTAATCCTGACAGAAAGAACCCTGGACCACAACCTACATCTAAAATATTACCTGAATTAGAATCATCAAGATATGAGATTATATGCCGAAAATTTTCAACTTGATCATTCCATTCTTCCATTATATTTCTTTTATTACCATCAGGATCTATCGCTAGTCCCCAATATTCGTCTTCATAAGAAATATCTGGCATAGGCCTTGCCCAATAGTATTTTCTCCAGGGATAATCTCCAGCAGGACAAATAGGGTTTTTTCTAAGATTGTAATCCATCGTTTTACATTTTTTTTAAAACCTGATAAAGTATTGATATTTTTTCTTCTGCAATTTTTAAATTTCTATAGTTTGCTTTAAACTGCATCATCTTAGGCTGAGTTTCTTCTGCATTCGGACATTCACCTTTAGTATAATTAAATTTTGACATTACAGGTTCTTGGTATGGAACTGAAAGGCCTCCATAAAATCCATCGCCACCAGCGTCTTTAACCTTATTGTAAAATTCAAACCAATCATTATGCTCATATTTAACTGTGTATGTCCAATATGTATTTATATGATCATCTAATACTTTTTGCGGAATTATAAAGTCAAAATAGGAAAAAACATCATCATATAACTTGGCTACTTCTTTCCTTCTATTTACTAGCATTTCAACTCTTTCTAATTGAGCAAGTCCAACAGCTGCTGTTAGCTCATTCATTCTATAATTAAATCCCAGGGTATCATGTCGTTTATAATTTGGATTTTGAAAATCTTTAGGTAATAATTGTCTAAGACTTTGGCCTGCTTCCAATGTTTTATATCCAAGACCCCCATGCTTTCTTATAATCATACCATATTCATCGCTATCGGTCGTAACCATTCCACCCTCCCCGGTGGAGATATGTTTCTTAGTTTCAAAACTCCAACTTGCCATGTCACCAAACGTGCCAACTAAATCTTTACCAATATATCCAAGGACGCATTGAGCAGAGTCTTCTATCACAGGAATATTATATTGGTTTGCTATCTTCATTATTGCGACCATATCTGCTGGATTTCCGTGCATATGGACAACCTGTATGGCTTTAGTTTTATTAGTAATCTTCCTCTCTAGATCCTTTGGATCCATGTTAAATGTATCTGGGTCAATATCTACATAAACAGGGATAGCTCCCATATATAGGCTAACAAAAGAATTCATGATGACAGTGTGGGCTGGCGAAATAACTTCATCACCACACTGAACTCCGGCGGCAACTAAACAGCTATGTAATGTCGAAGTACCTGAATTGTGCGCAATAGAGTATTTACTTTTAAATACCTCACAAGATTTTTTCTCCAATCGATTAACATATGGGTCAGATTTTCTCTCCAAATTTTCTGAATCTAAAACATCTAAAATGTAATCTAATTCATTCCCATTATATTTCCCATCTGGATTACTTTTAATGAGTTCCATTTTTTTCAACAAGTCTTTCACAAACTTTTTTCCTTTTGACCCAATTCCCATTCCTTGTTTCTGAACCAATTAATTTTATGCAAATCTGGGTTTTTAATAAATAATTGATCTACGGATGATCTATCTGCTAAGTTCCCAACAATTTTTCTTACTGATTCAAGTAACCAGAAATCCTCTTCGTAATCAAGAGTAAGTCGCACTTTAAAGGCTTTTTGCTCTGCCTCAGGCAAGATAACTTTTTTGATGTTTTTTACCTTGTCTAAAACGTACCACATCATTTCAGTATCTGTGTTACCCTTGATGGGCTCTAAAGCTCTTTTGATAATATTCTTTGTAAGCGAATAACCAACACTTGCACTCCCGCTACTGGATGATTTAGTCGGACAGACAACATCATAACCATTATCAAGTAAATCCATGCTTTGATGAATTAATTCTCCGTCAAAGAAAGGGTCGTCAGCATCAATTGAATGGAATCTATCTATTTGAAAATATTCACAGCAATCATACCATCTTTTTAATTTATTTACTAATGACCCTCTGAAAACTTTTATATTTTCTTGATGTGCAATTTCCTCAAGCTCGTCATCATCAGAGTCGGTACTAGTACATAGTATCGGGTCAATCCCATAATGCTTTGTTCGCCTGATTATGTGCTCAATTATCGTCCATTCTCCAAAAGGTAAGAAGCATTTTCTTGGTAATCGTCTAGATGTAGAACGTACTGTTATAAAACCTGTAATCATCCATGAAACCCAGTATTACGTTAATTTAATGACTTCTCAATTTTTCTCTTATGGGAACCTCTGTGTCTAAAATCTTCTTCTTCTTGTCACCCATCGCAGATTGAGCAGTTCTTATATCTGCAGTGAGCTTTTTCAGGTCATGTAGTTCAATGGATGCTGACTGATCTGAACCATACATGGCTCGATCAAGTGTAATATGCCTTTCAAGCGAAGTCGCTCCGAGGATTACTGCCGCTAGAGAGACTATTCTTCCAGTTTCATGACCACTGTAACCGACATCGCAATTAAAATGGTTTTTAAGAGTTCTCATAACGTTAAGGTGAGCGGCATCATTATCCATAGGATATGTGCTATTACAATGCATTAATTCAAAAGGACAATTTAGAGCTTTAAAAATATTTACAGCTTTTTCTATTTCATCCATAGTGCTCATACCAGTTGAAATAAATGTATGCTTACCTTCCGAAGCTACGCTTTCCAAGAGATCATCATATGTCAGCATAGCTGAAGCAATCTTATTGTACTTTAAATCAAATTGCTTTAAAAAATTTTGACTTTCCAAATCCCAGGCGGATGCAAACCAATGAATATTCTTACTTTCACAATAGTCACCTATTTCGGAATATTCATCCTTTCCAAATTCCAATCCATTCTTTTGCTCCCTGTTTGTTGTACCCCATGGGCTTTCTCGTGGAACATCTAATTCTTTATCTGTATAAACTAATCCAATAGTACGTTTTTGAAATTTTACAGCATCGCATCCAGCATCAACAGCACCATCAATTAATTCCTTAGTGATTTTCATATCACCGTTATGATTTATACCAATTTCCGCTATTATAAATGGGTTCATCTTATGCTCCTTTTTGTTAATTTATAAAATCAAGTAACTCTCTAATCACACCATCACCACCTTTGGTTTCTAGGATATGATCGGAGATATTTTTTATACTATAATGGGCGTCATTAGGACAAAACCTCATTCCCACAACTTCCATAACCTCTCTATCATTAATATCATTGCCTACATAAGCAACATTCTTCAAATTAAAATTATTATCATTACAGTAATTTATTAAAGCTATCTTCTTGTTTTCAATTCCTTGGAGACAAATTATTTCTAGTTTGCTTGCTCTAGTACTCACAACCGGATTCGTCTCTGTAGAAATAATAATTTGTTGAATACCAATTTTTTTTATTTCCGAAATGCCAAGACCATCTGCACGATTTACTTGGACAGTCTCATTACCGTCTTGATTGACATAGACTTTATTATTTGTCATAACACCATCAAAATCATAAACTATTAATTTGTATTGAAAATTTTTTATGATAAAAACCTAACTTTTTAAAACAAATTCTTCAATCAATTCGCATAGCATGTGTTCAACCAATAGATGCCCCTCTTGTATACGTTGAGTATTATTACTGGGAATACAAATTCTAACATCGCCAAGTTCTTTCATTTTCCCGCCAGTCTCCCCAGTTAATATAATCACTTTCATCTTTTTATTTATGGCGCTGTGAATCGCATTTAAAACGTTAGCTGAATTTCCACTGGTGGAGATTGCTATTAGAATATCACCCTGCTTACCCAAACCTTCAATTTGTCTTGAAAAGATAGAAGCATAATCTGTGTCATTGGACCAAGCAGTAATAAAAGAGGAATCAGTTGTCAATGCTATAGAAGCTATAGGTCTTCTATCATGGGATACTAGTCCACCCATTAACTCTGCAGCCATATGTTGTGCATCTGCTGCCGAACCTCCATTACCACACCACAGTATCTTATTTTCGCTTACAATACATTCAATCATTAAATCAATAGCATCCTTGATATCCTTAGCGCACACTTCAAAAATGTTTTCAGTTACAAAACTATTTTCATTGATTATCTTTTTTATATCACCTGCATACATAATTTAACCTTGTCTTTAATAACTTATTTATAAACACAATTTTATTAAAAAACTCATAATCTGGTAAAAAGAGTTTCTTATTATTTTCGCAGTATAAGTTCATTCAGGTTCTTAATAATTAATGCCTTTGCTTTATTCATTTTAACTTTTTCTTCTTTTTTGCTATTGGCAGCATATTCTTTTGCTAAGGCTAATACTAAACCAATTCCAAGCCCAATAAATCCCGCCATAATAACCATAGCTTTCTTCTGTGGCTTTGAACGGATTAATGGAATTTCTGGAGGATCTAATACAATCACATAATCCGATTCTTTTACCTCTTCAATCTTGGTGGTTTCCAATTGCTGTTTCAAAGTCGTAAACACGCCAGTCAAAACTGTTACTTCTCTTCCTAACCTTTGCTGTGCCAGCTGGAGTGTTGGTGAATTCTCAATACGACGATTTCTATCCATGAACACTTTAAGATCCTCTTCTGCTTTCACCAATTCCTTTTCTGTATTTATTATTCGCTCCTCAATAAACTGTTTTGCATCACTAGTTTTTCCTTTGTTGTACTCTCGCTGATGTGCATCAAGCTCTTCAATTAGTGCTTGGTTTATTGATGCTGCCAATTTTGGCTCAGATGCACGAATATCTAAGGTTAAAATACCTGTTTTCGAATTTTCAAAAACACTGATTATTCCAATAAAACTATCGACTGCCTTTATTTCTAAAGTTTTCTTATCATCTCCAGGATCTTTATTCCCATAGGTTAATATTTGCAATAGTGATTTTTGAGATCCGAATTCATTGGTGTCAAATTTTCGTTTTAGCATAGTCCGTGCAATAGTCCTACTTTTCATAATCTCAGGATAAACCCATTTTATCTCGGGTTGCCCTTTGGGAATGTTAATGCCAAATTGGGCTGCCAATCCCACTGCTTGAGAAGTTCCACCGCTTGATGAGGACATGATCTTTGAGGTAGACGTGTAAACAGATTTTGTAAAGAATAAAACATTTATTATCATTAAAGTACAGAAAACCGTTGGCACAATAATAATCGTCTTTATTTGACGAGCAAGGACAATTATTATATCTATCAAAGAAATGGTATCTTCTTCAAAATATTCATCTTTTGGTATCATTGAGGCATGTTTGGATTGGTCAGGCATATAACAATTCTAGTTTATATTTAAATTATAGAACATTATAAATTTTTAGTATAATATGGAGAAGTTCAATTCTTAGGACAAATTCTAAATTGTTTTTTTAAGCGATTTTTTTATAGTTTTGAATAGTTTAACTATTGATTGACTTATATTAAATAAAACTAATAAATAAAGATAATTATTTAAATTATTGCTCTTGTCTAATTTAAGCGTGGCTCCGCCTCGTGACTCACATAAATCATTGAGGGTTTGTAGTTTTTTTTTAACAATTTTCTTAAATCAGCAGCGAATCTTCATTAAGAAAATAAATTACCAGCACAATACACTTTAAGATTTCGTAACTGGCTCACCCCAAATCAGCAATGCATGGTCCATATTCAACTGCTCCCAGAGAAAATGTAATTCTTTTTCTGTAACAACCATAGGCCGAATCTTTCGCGAAATATCCTTTCCTCGTCTTTCAGCAATACGATCTAATTCTATTTTATTAATCTTGCCAATCAGAATAATATCAATTAATCCGGAATCAATCCCTCGAGCATAATCACCCACCAAATAGGCCGTTTTGAGATGGCCTATTTTTTTGATAAGTGTTTCTATCAAATTATCAACGCCTGCATACTTTCTAACCAGGGATTGAAGTTCACTGAAAAGAGAATGCTCCTCATTGGCATAGTACTCAATAGTGCGTCCTACATTTTCAGAGCATATAATTTTTGCTTGAGAAAGTCGGTTCAGTTCTACGCGTACACTATTGCTGGATTCATCAAATTCTGAAGCTAATTCCCGAAGGTAGGCCCGAGTACCGGGGTTCAGGAAAAACTTCATTAAAAGCTTAACCCGAGTTTTTGATGTTATTAAAGTGTCTAACATTATTAAAACGATTACGAGTCATAATTTTACTCTTATTAGGTTTAAATGCAACCTTTTCGATTATTATCTGGTTGCCAAAAACACTAAGGTAATCGCTTGGGCTAGATCAGCTATGATCCCGGTCATCTCCTTGGCAAATTCAGTACGATCAAATGGCTCCTCTTCTTTTTTCCTTCCAACACTAATGACGGAACCATCCTTAACCTTTTTATTTTTAAACCATCGATGATATTTCGATGAGGTTCCATCTGAATATTGAATGTAGATATCATCTTTTTCAACATTTTGAGTAAACCCACCTGAGTTTTTGATTATATCACTTATACGCTTTCTTTTCTGAAACTTGTAAAAACCAGGTACGTTTACTTCACCAATCACTTGAATGATTTGTGGCTTTAAAGCAATGTTAATCAAATCGCCACCCTGTACAGCGATATTTAAATCCGATTTGGGAGATTTAATAATTTTTTTAATATTCAATTGTACTCTTTGACCACTTCGAGAGAATGAAGAACCAAATGAAAAAGCATTTGATCGTAAGCCACCTGCTCTGTGTATTATGTCCGTTATTTTCTCATCTGAGGATAAAATGGTATAGCTACCTGGGTATAGTACCGCACCCGATATTACTACCTGTTTTTGGTTGATAAAGTAGGGATCGGGGCGAATAGTAATTAAATCATAGGGTTGTAGACTAAAATTACTAGCTATAGGAGATAATATGCTAAATTTTTCATCCATATTAAAGGTCATTATTTCTGCATATTCATCTAAATCATTATTTAATGGATCTATTCGAGCTACTTCAACTCGGTATCTATAAACATTTTCATTTAATCCACCAGCCTCTAAAATTAAGTCTTTTAAAGACATTTCTGTTTTGAGAACATAAGATCCAGGACTACGAACAACTCCATTAATTGATATAGTTTTATTATTGAAAAAAATGTTTTTGTTATAGATTCTAACAATATCATTGGATTGCAGTGGTAAATCCAATCCTGATTCAGGTGAATCCAAAAGTTCTCCAAGGTTAAACGTTTTTATGAATCGAGTAATATTATCGTCGTTTAACCTTATTAAATCTGCTCTTTCTAAAAAAGTTTGCTTCCTGAACTCTACATCAAGAAAACCGCCCGCCTTAAAAATTAAATCATAGAGTGTCATGTTCTCTTGAATGAGATAACGACCAGGGCTTTTTACATGCCCAGTTATTGAAGCATAAGTTCTTGGCACCATTTCTGTGGTGCCATACACCTGAACTCTATCCAGACCCTGTAGGCTTATATCATTATCAGGACTTCCCTCAAGAGCTTTTCCAAGATTTAATTTAATCAATTCTTCAGTAAAGTCTGATTTGATACGAACGATATCTACCCTATCAAGGAATGCATCTCCAAGGAGACCGTCTGCCTTGTTAATTAATTCACTTAATTTGAGTGAATCACCTATG
>MDTB01241018.1_pt1 | contig 25413 bp, 21 predicted proteins | sample 811161 | NCBI WGS metagenome assembly MDTB01 (sample SAMN05326650, study PRJNA326480) | marine metagenome | isolation source: seawater | place: Mediterranean Sea | collected 2009
CGGCGAGGTAAGAGCTCACCGGTTTTTTGGTAACAAAAAACGCAAGGCAAACCCCACTGGGAGCAAGGTTAAATAGAGAAGACGTTGTGTTTATGCACAAAAAACAGTCTTTAGTTGGTCTTCTGGGTTAACCGCTTGAGCTTAAATGCGAATTTGAGCCTAGAGAAATGACATCTTCAATGACAGAACCCGGCTTATAGATTATCTGGCAATTTATTCATAATTTCATGTTCTTATTTTGTACTTTTCTTTAGATATAAACTTATTGACTATTTAATAAAAACCCATACTATCCCAAATAATCCCAAATTGGAGGGGAAATTGAAAAATATAAATATTTTAAGGTTTTTAAATAAAAATGTTTTTATCAAGTTACGAGAACAAAATAGACAAGAAAGGGCGTGTTTCAGTGCCAGCAACATTTAGATCTTACTTAAATACAATGGGTTTTAACGGGTTTATAAGCTACCCGTCTTTTAACCATTCCGCTTTGGAGGCTTGTTCACAAGATAGAATAGAAAAATTATCTAACACAATAGACTCTTTAAATCCCTTTGAGGAAAAAAGAGATTTTTTTGCAACTTCAATATTATCAGAAAGTGAAAATTTACAATTTGATACGGAGGGCAGAGTTTCTTTATCTGAAAAATTACTTAATCACGCCAAAATTAAAACTAATATTTTATTTGTTGGTCTTGGTAAAACATTTCAAATTTGGGATCCCAAAAATTTTGAAAAGTTTAAAATCGTTGCTAGAAAAAAAGCTTATGAAAATAGATCTAATCTAAAATGGGAAACTAAAATGAAGGGAGAGCTATAATGAGCATAAATATTGGCGGAGGAGAATTAAGAGAATTAAAACCAAGAATATTAGTTTTAGGTGTTGGCGGAGCAGGCGGTAACGCTATAAATGCGATGATTGACTCTGGAATGGAAGGAGTCGAATTCGTTGCAGTTAATACTGATGCACAAGATCTTAAAATGAGCAAAGCACACGCGAAAATTCAAATTGGAATGAATTTAACAAAAGGGTTAGGTGCTGGTGCTAAACACGATATTGGCCAAGCTGCAGCAGACGAGTCTTTAAATGAAATTACTAACTTTATGCAAGGTGCTAATATGGTTTTTATAACTTCCGGCATGGGAGGAGGAACAGGTACAGGAGCTTCACATGTTATTGCAAAGGCGGCAAGAGAATTAAATATTTTAACAGTAGGCGTAACTACTCTACCTTTTTCATATGAAGGACCAAAAAGAATGAGACGAGCTATAGAGGGATTAGAAGAATTTAAAAAACATTTAGATACAGTAATTGTTGTGCCTAATCAAAACCTTTTTAAAATTGCAAGCGAGACAACTACTTTTGAGGAGTCATTTAACTTATCTAACAATGTTTTAAAACATGGTGTTCAAAGTGTAACTGATTTGATGGTCAGACCTGGAATGATTAATCTTGATTTTGCAGATGTTGAAACAGTAATGAGCTCTATGGGAAAAGCGATGATGGGCACTGGAGAAGCAGACGGAGAAAATAGAGCCATGGCAGCTACAGAGATGGCCTTAAACAATCCTTTAATAGATGAATATTCTCTTCAGGGCGCAAAAGGTTTGCTTATAAATATTACCGGTGGAAATGATCTTACATTATTCGAAGTTGATCAATCAGTGAATAAAATCAGAGCAGAAGTTGATCCCGAGGCTGAATTGATTTTTGGAGCAATAAAAGACGAAAACATGACCGGAAAAATTAGGGTTTCAATTGTTGCGACATCATTAGATGGCCATAAAACCGAAAACAATACTGTTTTAAATATGGTATCTCGTATTCAAAATAGAAACCCTGGTTATTCTGAAAATTTATTTTCTCATAATCCAAGAACAGAAAATAACACTCTTAGTTCCATAGATGGAGCTACGGCTTTAAAGCTAGATGAGAGTTACCAGATAGATGAGGAACAAAGCAACAATCTAAATAATTTAGATAATAAAAATCTTGTGGAAAATTTAAATCAAAGTAATCAAGCTACACATAAAATTCCAGCAGGTGTTTCAATTGAAAATGCATCATATATGGAAAATAATAGTATAGAGAAAAATGAAACAAGCCAATTAAACAGTGAAGACCAGGAAGAGCACACTCCAAAATTATTTTCCGATGATCAAAGCCATCAATCAGATGAAAGCTTAAAAACTCATGGTCCAGAAGGCGAAGAAACCGAAGAGTTATTCGATCAAGATATAAACGAAGAGGAAGATTTCGAAATCCCTGCGTTTTTAAGAAAACAAAAGTTTTGATGACCCAATTTTTGAATAATGAAGAATCAAATCTCATCACTGGAATATTCCCATATTCCAGTCATGTTGAATGAAGTATTAAAGATTTCATCTCCTTCTGCTCAAAAAAAATTTATAGATTGTACTTTTGGAGGAGGAGGATATTCTAAAAAATTTCTAGACTCTTCTGCTTATGTTCAAGCAATTGATAGAGACAAAAAAGCCGTATCAATAGCTAAAAAACTTAAAATAAAATTTCCCAAACAATTTGATTTTTATCAAATTAAGTTTAGCCAATTAGACACTATTTCAAAAAATTTTGTCGATGTCGTCATTTTTGATTTAGGTTTATCTTCTATTCAGCTTGATGATTTAGAAAGAGGTTTCTCTTTTAAATCGGATAGAAAGCTAAACATGACCATGGGCCTTAACGAGATTACTGCATTAGAGGCAGTAAACAATTTAAGTGAAAAAAATCTTAAAATAGTAATCAAGATATTAGGAGATGAAAAAGATGCATCCAAAATTGCAAAAAATATCGTTAAATTTCGAAAAATAAAAAAAATTACAAGTACATCAGATTTAGTGGAAATAATTGAGAGAAGTAAAAGAAAGAATTATCTTAGCAAGATAAACCCATGCACAAAAACTTTTCAAGCGTTGAGAATTTTTGTGAATAAAGAAATTACAGAATTGATAAAAGGCATTATTAGTGCAACAAAAAAATTGAAACCAGGTGGAAAAATTTTAGTTATTAGTTTTCACTCACTGGAAGATAAAATAATTAAATTTTTTTTTTCTAATTTTTCTAAAAATAAATCAAGATCTTCAAGATATTTACCTGAGAGCAAATCTTCTCAAAAAGCTTTATTTAAAGAATATAAAAATAAAGTACTAAGGCCTTCAAAAAATGAGCTGGAAAATAACAAAAGGTCTAGATCTGCCAAGCTGAGATTTGCAATTAGAAGTAATGATAAATTCGAATATCCAGATGAATTAATTGAAAAGTTTAAAAGATATTTAGATTTAGAGGCTATTAATGTTTAATCCCAGATTTATTGTTGCAATTTCTATATTTATTTTATTTTTAGTAATTACCTCAGTTGTCAAAAATAAAACTAGGATTTTAGAAAAACAAATATCAAACTTAAATACAAAAATCTTACATAAAAAAAAAGATATAAATGAGACACAACTAGATTTTTATTATTTAACTTCACCAGCGGAGATAGAAAAAAAGTTAAAATTACTTGGATTTGAAATATATAAACCTATAAAATATTCAAACATATTTTTTGATATTTCTCATCTCACAGATATAAATAATAAAGTTTCAAAACTAAAGAAATTTGATGAAAAAGAGAAATAATAAAAATTATAATATTAATCAAAAAAGTTTTTACTTTGAAGATTACATAGAAACTAATAAAAAAAATAAAACATTAAAAAAATCTAATAATTTTCAAGATAGAATATACATATTATTTTTTTTCTTTTTTTCATTAATTTTAATTTTTTCAATCAAGATTACACACATATCTCTTAATACAAAAAATATATCCAATTTAGAAAAGCAGAAATCTGAGTTTTCTCTTATTAGGAGAGACATAGTTGATAGAAATGGAATAATTATATCGCGAAACATAAATACGTTTCATGCTGCTATAGATCCTAAACAAATTAAAGACAAAAAAAAGTTTTTAGTTAATTTAAGATTGAACTTCCCAGAACTACCCATCAATGAAATTAGAGAAAAAATAAATAAAAAGAAATATTTTAGAATAAAGAAAAGAATTGATCAAATTGAGAAAGAAAGATTCTGGGCTCTCGGCGAAAAAGCAATAAAATTTGAGCCTTTTCAAGCACGAATGTACACTCACGGAAATTTGTTTAGTCATATAATTGGTCAAGTCGATTATGATAACTACGGGATATCTGGTTTAGAAAAATTTTATGATAGGGAACTCAGAGATAAAAATAAACTCAATCAACCTTTGAAATTAACATTAGATAGCAATATTCAGCACATTATTAACAAAGAACTTAACAAGGCTATTAAAACTTTTGATGCAACAGGTGGAGGAGCTTTGTTAATGGACGTAAATAATGGTGATATATTATCTTTGGTTTCATTACCAAATTTTAATATTAATAAAAGAACAAACATCAAAGATAAAAAATATATCAACAAAATTACTAAAGGGGTATACGAACTTGGCTCAATATTTAAAACTTTCACAATTGCTTTAGCTCTAGATCATAAGTTGGTAAAAACAGATACCATAATAGAGGAAATTCCAAAAAAAATTAGGTGTTCCATACATGAAATTACAGACATGAAAGAACACCCTAAAAATTTATCTGTAGAAGAAATTTTAATAAGATCTTCTAACGTAGGTTCTGTAGTGTTAGCTAAGAAAGTTGGAGAAAAAAATTATAAAGAATTTATTAAGAAAACAAGACTTACAAAGAGCCCAAAAATTGAATTAGAGGAAGTAGGAGCACCTCACAACCTAAAATGGAATAAGTGCAAATTAGAAACAATTTCCTATGGCCATGGAATTACTACAACACCATTACAAGCTACGGCCTTATATGCTGCTATGAGTAATGGTGGTCAATTAATTACACCAAGTTTGATTAAAGATAGAAAGATTGAAATAAAAACAAAAATCATATCAGTCGATACAAGCAATAAGTTAAGCAGTATACTAAGAAAAGTTGTTACGAGTAAAAATGGAACAGCGAGTTTAGCAGATAAAAGTGGATATTATGTAGGAGGGAAAACCGGGACTGCAGAAAGTTATGGAGATAAAAAAAATAGAATTAATACTTTTATATCAATATTTCCAACTCACAAACCTAATTTCACACTCTTTGTAATGCTTCAAAATCCTAAGATTAATAAAGATTTAATTTACAACTATAGAGGGGTTAAGACTAAAGCTCCTTTCAATACTTCTGGTTGGAATTCAGTTTATGTTGCAGGCAAAATAATAGAAAAAATTGGACCAATTTTAGCCATAAATAACAAAGAGTTTACTGATCTGTATGTTGCTGAAAAACTTAATTAAAAAAATTTCCAAAGACAAGAAAAATATCAATATTTCAGGACTTTCAACAAACAGCAAAGAGGTTAAAAAAAATTTTATTTTTTTTGCAATTAAAGGCAATAAATTTAATGGTGAAAAATTTATTCACGAAGCTATCGATAACGGTGCTATAGTTATTATTTGCTCCAACAATTGTAAATATAAAAATAAAAATATTCTAGTTATCAAAACCAAAAACATAAGATATTTTTTAAGCGAAATAGCTTCTAGGTTTTATAAGATGAAACCAAAAAATATCATTGCAGTAACCGGAACAAATGGCAAAACTTCTGTAGCTGATATATTTTATCAAATTTTAAGAATTAACAATATACCCGCAGCTTCAATTGGAACTTTGGGAATAAAATATAATAACAAAATCATTAAAACTAGCCTTACCTCTCCTGATACGATCGCATTACATAAAAGCTTGTCTATTTTAAAAAAAAAGAAGATTAATAATGTAATTATCGAGTCATCTAGCCATGGATTAGATCAAAAAAGATTACACCACATTAACTTTAAAGGTGCAATATTTACAAATTTTAGTCAGGATCATCTTGATTATCATAAAAATATGAAAGCTTATCTTAATGCTAAACTTGTATTATTTAGACAGATTTTAAAAAAAGGATCTTCAATAATCTCTGATAAAAGAATTAAACAATTCTCTTTAATTAAAAAAATAGCAAAGAATAAAAATTTCAAACTCTTAGATATAGACAATGAATTTACAAAAATTAAAAATATTTATTTAACAACTTCAAATGATTACAAAATTAAAAATATATCTATGGCAGTTAAAGCATTAAAACTTTGTGGATTAAAAGAAAACCTAATTTATAGTTCTATTAAAAACATTAAAGATGTAAATGGTAGGCTTGAATTAGTAAGAAAGTTTCCAAAAGATATTAAAGTTTTTATTGATTATGCTCACACACCTGATGCATTACTTAAAACACTTAAATCTCTAAAATTTGATAACGAAAATAAAATTTCTCTAGTATTTGGATGCGGAGGTGAAAGGGATAAAAAAAAGAGACCACTGATGGCAAAAATAGCTAATGAAAATTCTGACAAAATTTATATTACTGATGATAATCCAAGAAATGAAAGTCCTAAGAAAATTAGAGACGAACTTTCAAAACATATAGCTAAAGATAAATCTTTTAATATTGGAAATAGAAAGCTTGCCATAAAAAAAGCTGTTGAAAATGCAAAGCCCCAAGAAGTAATTCTAATTGCTGGTAAAGGTCATGAAGAACAGCAAATTTACAAAAACAAAACAATAAATATTTCAGATAAAGAAATTATTAAAAAACTAAAAATTAAAATTAATCAATATAAAAATAAAAAGAAACAAAATTACCTTCAAAATAAAATCATACTTAATAAGATTTTGAACAGAAAAAAATCAATTAATTTTGATGGTTTCTCAATTGATACAAGAACAATTAAAAAACATAACTTATTTTTGGCACTTAGGGGAAAAAATAATGATGGAAGTAAATTTATACAGGATGCACTAAAAAAAGGAGCTGGGTGCGTTTTAACCTCTTTACCCGTAAATAAAAAAAATAAAAAAATAATTAAGGTTAAAAACTCAATTTCATTTTTAAATAATTTTGCCAAATTAAAAAGAGAGCACAGCTTAGCAAAAATTATCGCTATTACAGGTAGCGCAGGAAAGACATCGCTCAAAACCTTATTAGATAATTTATTACAAAATTTTGGTAACACCTACTCGTCACCAAGGTCTTTCAATAATCATCTAGGAGTACCAATTAGTTTATCTAATTTAAGCCCTAATAACAAATTTGGAGTTTTCGAAATTGGCATGAGCAAAGCTGGGGAAATAAAAAAACTTTCAAAATTAATTAAACCTCACATAGGTGTAATCACAAATATTGGAGAAGCTCATATAGAAAATTTTAAAAATATTGATGGAATTGCAAAAGCGAAGTCAGAAATTATTGAGGGCATTAAAATTGGAGGAACAGTAATTTTAAATAGAGATGATAAATTTTACACTTATTTATTTAAAAAGGCACAAGCAAATAAGTTAAAAATTTCTTCTTTTGGCTTCGACAAAAGATCAGATATTTGTGTAAAAAAAATAGTAAAAAAAGGCAATATATCTAAAATTTTTGTAAATATGAAAAACCTGCCAATCAATCTGGAAATAAGAAACTTAAACATTCATAATGTTTTATCTTCTTTAGCAGTTTTAACAGAACTACACGTTGATATATTAAAAATTAAAAATAAATTTAAAAATTTTGAATTTCCAGAAGGAAGAGGAAAAAAACATCATATCTCGCGATATAAAAAAAAATTTAAGTTGATTGATGAAAGTTATAATGCGAATCCACTATCAACAAAAAATGCAATTAATAAATTCAACTCAATAAAAAAGGTAAAATTTAAGAAATACTTAATCCTTGGTGACATGTTAGAATTAGGATCTAGATCTAAAAGATTTCATGAGGAATTGTCAAAAGTTATTAACAATTCTGATATTGATAAAGTATTCATTAAAGGAAAAAAAACAATTTTCACTTATAAACATCTTAATAAAGATAAGAGAGGCAATATTTTACAAAACATCGATGATATAGACTTATGTTTAAAAAACATAATATCAAATAATGATTATCTAATGATAAAAGGATCAAATGCAACTGGGCTTAATAATTTCTGCAAAAAAATGATAAAGGGAACGTAAATGTTGTTTAGTTTATTAACTTCATTAATTGATCAATACTCCTTTCTAAACGTATTTAAATACCTTACTTTTAGAACCGGGTTATCTGTCGTAACATCTTTAATAATTGTATTTTTAATTGGTGGACCGCTTATAAAGTTATTTTCAGAAAAAATGATAACAGGACCGATAAGACAGGATGGACCAATTGATCACATAATAAAAAAATCTGGCACACCAACGATGGGCGGAGTAATTATTATTATAGGAATTCTATCAAGTACAGTTTTATGGGCGGATTTAAATAATGTATATGTTTGGACTTTAATTTTTGTTTCACTATCTTTAGGGGCTTTAGGATTATTAGATGATATACTTAAAATTAGATTTAAAAATTCAAGCGGACTTAAATCACGATATAAATTTCTTGGACAAATTATAATAGGGCTAATTACTTTATTAATTTTAATTCAATATTCTGATCACAAATATCTTAATAATTTATACTTTCCATTTTTTAAAAATTTAATATGGCAAATGGGGATTTTTTTTATACCCTTTGGCCTGTTTGTTATTATTGGCGCTTCAAATGCAGTCAACTTAACTGATGGTCTTGATGGATTAGCGACTGTTCCAGTTATGTTAGTGGCATTATCATTCACACTGATCTCATACGTAGTAGGTAATACTATTTTCTCAGAATATTTGCAGATACAGTACATCCCTGATGTAGGTGAGCTATCTATTTTTTGTGGTTCAGTTGTTGGGGCTTGCTTAGGTTTTCTTTGGTATAATGCCCCTCCAGCAAAAATTTTTATGGGAGACACAGGCTCACTTTCTTTAGGAGGTTCATTAGCTGCAATAGCAATAATTGTAAAACATGAGATAGTATTAGCCATCATAGGAGGCTTATTTGTATTAGAGACTGTATCAGTGATTATTCAGGTAGCATCTTTTAAATTAACAGGGAAAAGAATTTTTAAGATGGCCCCGATACACCATCATTTTGAAAAAAAAGGGTGGGCAGAATCAACAATTGTAATTCGTTTTTGGATCATAGCTATTATTTTGGCATTAGTAGGTTTAGCAACATTAAAACTAAGGTAAAGCATGAGGCAATTACCTAAACTCAAAAAATTATCATTCCTCGTTTATGGTCTAGGTGTTTCGGGAAAGTCAGTTGTGAATTTTTTTAAAAGAAATAAAATACGCAAATTTAAAGTTTGGGACGATAATCAAAAAAAAATTTTTAAAAAATATAGAACTAATAATTTGCAGAGAACTTTAAATGAAGTTGATTTTGTAGTTTTGGCACCTGGAGTAAGTCTATTTGCAAACAAAATGCTCTCAAAATTCAAAAATAAAATTATCACAGATATTGATTTGTTTTATTTAATTAACGTTAAATGTAAAACTGTAGTTGTTACTGGTACAAATGGTAAGTCAACTACCTGCAAACTATTAGATCACCTATTAAAAAAAAATCGAAAAAAATGCTTGCTTGGTGGAAATATAGGTACACCAATTTTAGATTTGAAGAATACAAAAAATAGTTTTGTAATAATAGAGGCTTCTTCATTTCAGCTATCACATTCAAAATTCGTTAGGCCAAATTTTGCTTTATTGCTTAATCTAACCAATGACCATTTAGATTGGCATAAAAATATGAAAAATTATCTGAACTCAAAATTAAAAATTTTTTCTCTACAAAATAAAAATCAATTTGCAATTATTAATAATAAATTTAAAAAAATTTTTATTAAAAAAAAATTTTCTGGAAAATTAATAAAATTGGAAGACAATAACTATAAAAAGATTAAACAAAAAATCATGAATAGTTATCTTAAGTCAAATCTAAATGATGAAAATATGAGTTTTGTTTATACTTTTGCAAAACTGATGAAAATAAAGGAAAAATCATTTATCGAATCAATGAAATCTTTTAAAGGCTTACCTCACAGATTTGAAATTTTTTTAAAAAAAAAAGAAAACAACGTTCATAAATGACTCTAAAGCCACCTCTTTTGTAGCTACACAAACTGCTTTAGCAAGCCTTAGAAATATCTATTGGATTTTGGGCGGATTACCTAAGAAAAATGATAAAATCAATTTATCTCAATTTAAGAGAAATATAATTAAATGTTACATAATTGGTAAAAATATTAATTTTTTTAAAAAACAAATCAAAGGAAAATTAAATTTTAAAATTACCAAAAATCTGAAAAATTCTTTATTACAGATTTTTAAAGATATTAAACTTAGTAAAAATGTTGAAAATTTTATTTTACTAAGTCCAGCAGCAGCTTCTTTTGATCAATTTAAAAATTTTGAGACAAGAGGTCTAAAATTTAAGAGTTTATGCAAAATATATGCAAGCAAATACATTTAAGTTTTTTTTTATTAATTACTGGAGAAATTTAGATAAAAAGATTTTACTGAGTTTCTTAATCTTATTTTTTTTAGGTTTATTTTTTTCCTTTTCATCTACATCTTCGCTTGCTGGAGAGAGATTAAATAAGGCCTACTATTTTTTCTTTGTAAAACATCTTATTTTTACATTTTCAGCTGTTACTCTCATGTTAATTATTTCCATGATTAACACTGAGCTTCTTATTAAACTTATTATACCACTTTTTGTTATATCATTTATTTTTTTAGCAATGGTTCCCATAATTGGTGTTGAGGTGAAAGGAGCTAAGCGTTGGTTAGATATTTACTTTTTTAGACTACAACCTATTGAAATTTTAAAACCTTTGTTTGTTTTAATGACAGTAAAAATACTAACTTTTGAAAAATTTCGAAATTCTCAAGTAAAATATTTTTTAAGTTTTGTTCTTTTAACTACAGTACTAATTTTATTAATTGACCAACCAGACTTAGGACAATCAATATTATTAATTGCAAGTTGGATAGCAATAATTTTTATTTCAGGCGTTAAGTTAAGTCATATATTTATTTTTTTTTCAATCTTTCTGGTTTCTATAAGTTCATTATTATATATGTTGCCTGAAAAATTTGGATACATAATTAATCGTCTTATTAGCTTTTTCGATCCAGCCCAAGGGGATAAATTTCAATCATCATCTGCCTTAGACGCAATAAAGTTAGGAGGTCTAACTGGGCAGGGAATGGGAGAAGGTATTTTAAAAGAAAGTGTTCCGGAGGCACACACAGATTATGTAATAGCGGTTATATCTGAGGAGTATGGCTCAATAGTTTCTATTATGATATTATTAATATTCTTGTACATTTCTTATAGAATAATAAAAAGTTGTTTTAATCAAAACAGTCAATTTTTAAAAATTTCTTTAAGTGGGCTTGCAACATTGTTGATATTTCAAACATTTATACATGCAGGAGTAAATACTAACTTGCTACCGACTACTGGAATGACCTTGCCATTTTTAAGTTACGGAGGCTCCTCACTCATAGGAAGTGCAATTTTAGCTGGCATAGTATTAAATTACACTAAAAATAAAGTTTATTTATATGATTAAAAAAAAAATTATTATTGCTACAGGTGGAACCGGGGGTCATATTTTCCCTGCGTATAGTCTGGCAAAATATTTTATTAATACTGGTTATTTAGTTAATTTAACCACAGATGCCAGAGGACTTAAATATTTAAAAAATTATAAAGAACTTAATCTAATTAAAATTCCTGCTACACCTTTAATTAAAATAAATATTTTTAAATTTTTCTTTTCTATGAATGTAGTAATTTATTCAATAATTCGATCTTTTTTATTTTTATTATTTAATAGGCCGTCAATAGTTTTCGGAATGGGGGGATATTCATCTTTTCCCATTTGTATTGCTGCTTCGATTTTAAGAATTAAATTTATAGTCTATGAAAATAATTTAATAATAGGAAAAGCTAACAAGTTCTTATTACCGTTTGCTGATAAAATTTTTGTTTCCTATAAAGATCTTCATGGAATACCATATAAATATAATCATAAAATCATTGTATCTGGTAATATAATTAGAGAAGAAATATTAAATTTAAATACATCGAGCAATAAAACAATTAAGACAGAAACTCTGAGAATTTTAGTTTTAGGAGGAAGTCAAGCAGCAAAAATATTTGCTGAAAAACTTCCACCAATTTTTTCAAAATTAAAAGAGAGTAAAATAAATATCAAGGTTTATCATCAATGCCAGAAAGAACAAAATGAAGCGTTATCTCAGTTTTACGAAAAAAATAAAATTAACTTTGAGATATTTAATTTTACTGACAAAATTATTGAGTATTACTCTAAAGTAAACCTAGTAATTACAAGATCAGGTGCGTCAGTTTTAGGAGAATTAATAAATGTCAAAATTCCTTTTATTACAATTCCATTACCGACTTCAGCTGATAATCACCAGTTTAAAAATGCTGAATTCTATGAAAAAAGAGGATATGGGTATTTACTTGAAGAGAAAAATATAAATGACGATTTATATAGTTTAATAAAAAAAATTTTTACAGATAAATCAGTAATAAAAAATATTTTATCAAATCAGAGACAATATTCTGACAAAAAGATATTTAGAAATTTAAAAATTAAAATAGATAATTTTATTAATGAAAAAAATTAATTTAGGTCAAAAAGATATTATTCATTTTATTGGCATCGGTGGTATTGGTATGAGTGGTCTCGCCCAAGTAATGAAAAATATGGGTTTTAAAGTTCAAGGAAGTGATCAAAATAAAAATAAAAATACAGCAAGTTGCTCGAAATCTGGAATAAAAATTTTTATTGGTCACTCATCCAGTAATGTAAAAAAAGTAAATATTGTGGTTAAATCAACAGCTATAAAAAATAATAATGTTGAAATTCAGTATGCAAAAAAAAATAAGATACCGATATATCCTCGAGCTGAAGTTTTAGCCGATGCAGTTTCTCTAAAAAAGAATATTATAATTACAGGTTCACATGGAAAAACCACAACAACCTCTTTAGTTGCAAAGATCTTATCAGATCAAAAACTTGATCCAACAATCATAAATGGTGGCGTAATAAATTCCTTAAAAAGTAATGCAAAACTTGGAAAGGGTGATTGGGCAATTTTGGAAGCCGATGAGTCAGATGGTAGTTTTTTAAAATTACCAATAAATTATTCAATTGTTACAAATATTGATTATGAACACTTAGATTATTACAAAAGCTATAAAAATTTGGAAAAATCATTTTTAGAATTTATTAATAAAACCCCACCAACTGGTAAATCGATTATTTGTTTAGACAGCAAAAATATTAGAAAGATTTTAAACAAAATTAAGAACAAAAACATTCTATCATACGGTGAAAATAAAAATGCAAATTACCGAATACAAAAGGTAAGATATTATTTTGATAGCACATCTTTTGATTTAAGCTTTAAAAATAAAGAAAAAAAAAATAGAGTTATTAAAAATATAAACGTAAAATTACTGGGAAAACATAACGTCTTAAACGCAACTGCATCTTTGATAGTATGTATAAATCTTGGAGCTGATCTCAACAAAGCTAAAAAGTCACTAAAAAACTTTTCAGGCGTGCAAAGAAGAATGACAAAAATTTTTTCTAAAAATAAAAATGATTTTTATGATGATTATGCACATCATCCAACAGAGATAAGCTCAATTTTAGAGGGTGTTAAAAAGGTAAACCCCGATAGAAAAATCATTAGTGTTTTTGAGCCTCATAGATATTCAAGAGTCTTATCCTTAAAAAGTCAATTTTCAAAATGTTTCTCTAAATCTTACGCAGTTATAATATCTCCATTATACGCAGCAGGAGAAAAGAAAAATTCTAAATTTGATTTAGTCAAATTTGCAAAATTAATCTCTAAAAATTCAAAAACTCAAGTTATTATTGTTAAAAATGAGATAGAGTTAGCTGAATATTTTAAGAAAAATTTAATAAATGATGAAATAATAATTGGTATGGGGGCTGGCCTAATATCAAAATGGATGCATGATTTAGAGGGTCTATTATGACTTTAGAGACTAATATTTTTAACAAATTCAGAAAAAATTTAAATATAAATGTGAGTTTATCAAATTATAGCTGGTTTAAACTTGGAGGAAATGCTGAGTATTTTTATAAAGCCAAAGATAAACTTGAATTAATTGATTTTTTAAAAGTAGCCAAAAAAAAAAAATTAAAGATTACTATTTTGGGCGCAGGGTCAAATACTTTATTTAGAGATAAAGGAGTTAAGGGAGTCGTAATAAAATTAGGACAAGAATTTTCCTTTATAAAGCTTATTGATCAAAATACTATTGAAGTTGGAGCAGCTACCCTAGATCGTAAGTTAGCTAATTTCGCAAAAGATAATAATTTAGGTAATTTTGAGTTTTTATCTTGTATACCAGGTTCCATTGGTGGCGCGATAATAATGAACAGTGGTTGTTATGATAACGATATTTCTAAAATTTTGTTATCTGTAACAGTTATAGATATGGATAATTTGCAAGAAAAAGAGATTAAAAAAGAGGATATAAGTTTTTTATATCGAGGAACCAATTTATCAAACAATTTAATTATAACCGCAGTTAAATTTAAGGGAATATTTCGAACAAAAGAAGAAATAGACAAACAGCAATCAGAATTTATTAGGCAAAAAAAGATCTCACAACCAAGTCAAATAAAAACTTGTGGCAGCACATTTAAGAATATTAGCAAAGATAAAAAAGCCTGGATGTTAATTAAAGAGGCTGGTTGTGAACATTATAAAGAAGGAGATGCTATTATTTCACAGAAACATTGCAATTTCTTTATTAATAATGGTAATGCAAAATCAGCCGATATAGAAAAGTTAATTACTAGAGTTAAACAAAAAGTTTACGAAAAAACTGGAGTAAATCTAGAATTAGAGATTAAAATCATAGGTGAATAAAAAAAAATTTAAAAAAGTTTTGGTTGTTTTAGGTGGAACTTCTGGAGAAAGGGCAGTTAGCCTAGAAAGTGGCAGGGCCTGTATAAAAGCTCTAAAAAAAAAGGGTTATAAGGTTTCCTCATTTGATCCAAAAATTGAAAATTTTAATCTTATAAATAAAAGAAATATAGATGTCATTTTTAATGCTTTACACGGGAGAGATGGCGAGGATGGAGTAGCACAAAGTTATTTTGAATATTTAAAAATTCCCTACACTCATTCAGGAGTAGTAAGCTCTTTTAACGCAATGAATAAAATTATCTCAAAAAATATTTTCATCGAGCACAAAATTAAAACACCTAAATTTCTTTCTCTAAAAAATGGCGTTAAAACAAAATTTATTCAAAAAATTATTAAAAACAAAAAATTAAGATACCCTATAGTTATAAAACCAGTGAATGAAGGATCTAGCTTAGGCGTAAAAATCTGCAAAAATAAATTAAATCTTTTTCAAATAATAAAAAAACAATTTAAAAAATATGATGAATTATTACTTGAAGAATATATTGGAGGGCAAGAAATTCAAGTTGCGGTTATCAATGGAAATCCAATAGGAGCAATAGAGTTAATTCCAAAAAGATTATTTTATGACTATAAAGCTAAATACACCAAACAGGCAAAGACAAAACATATTATGCCAGCTAGATTATTAAAAAAAAGATATAAAGAAGTTTTAAAAATAGCACAAAAAACACATAAAGTTTTAAATTGCAAGGGTGTAACAAGATCCGACTTCAAATTCTTTAAAAATAATTTTTATTTGTTAGAAATAAACACTCAGCCAGGCATGACAAGTTTATCTTTGGTGCCTGAGATAGCCTATCATGAGGGTTTAACTTTTGAAAATTTGGTTGAGAAAATTCTATTGGATGCAAGTATCAATAGATGAAAAAGAGAACAATAATTGCAATATTTCTATTTCTATTACTCTCTACAATTTCTTATAAGCACAAAATAATAATTGAAAAATTCAATGTAAAAACGATAATTATACAAAATAATTTTTTAATAAATGAAATTGAGTTAAAAAAATTATTGTCACCAGTCTATAATAAAAGTCTATTTAACTTAAAAAACTCAGAAATAAAAAATATGTTAATCCAAGAGAGCTTCATAGAGAGTTTTAATATTAAAAAGCAATATCCGAATACTTTAAAAATTAAAATATATGAAAAAAAGCCAATTGCAATTTTACTAAAAAATCAAAACAAATTTTTATTGAGTGAAAAAATTGATTTAATTGAATATAGGGAAATAGCAAATTTTCAAAATTTGCCTTATGTCTTAGGCAATGAAAAGCAATTTAAAATTTTTTACCAAAATTTGGAAAAAATAAACTTTCCCTTCGATATTGTAAAAAAATTTATTTATTATGATTTCAATAGATGGGATATAGAAACAAAAGATAACAAAATAATTAAACTACCAAAAGTAAATTATATAAAAAGTTTGGAAAATTTCTTAAATTTAATAAATGATAAAAATTTCATCAAATATAAAATGTTTGATTACAGAATATCTAATCAATTGATACTAAAATAAAATGAAAAAAGAATCATTATCTCTTTATATAGAAATAAATAATTTTAATTTAATATTTTTTGCTGGAGCAACAGAAGATAAAAATAATTTTAAAACCGTCTTCAAGCTAGTTATACCCCTTATCGGTATTTCTGATAATAGAGTTTCAGACTTCGAAAAAATTTTAAATACAATTAAAGAAAATATTTATATAATCGAGCAAAAATTGAATTATACTTTTAGGGAAATAATATTAATTTTAGATAATTTTAATCCAACATTTATAAATTTATGTGGGTTCAAAAAATTAAATGGTTCTCAAATATTAAGAGAAAATATTACTTATATAATTAGCAATTTAAAATCATTTGTAAATAAGATCTATCCCGATCAAGAAATTCTCCATATCTTTAATTCTAAATTTCTATTAGACAAAAAAAAATTGAAAATTTACCTATAGGATTATTTGGTGATTTTTACGCACATGAATTATCCTTTTCATTAATTAACGAAAATAATTTTAAAAATTTGAAGCATATTTTTGAAAATTGTAATCTAAAATTAAAAAAAATATTTCTTAAAAGCTTTTTAAAAGGTGCTTTTTTAAGCAATAATAATAATAAAACGGATACCTTTTGCCAAATAAATATCAATAATAATAATACGAAAATATTTTACTTTGAAAATAACTCTCTTAAATTTGAGCAAAATTTTAAATTTGGAAATGATATTATTTTAAAAGATATTTCAAAAATTACCTCTTTAAAAAAAGAATTTATAAAAAATTTTTTAGTCAAAACTGAATTAAAACAAAACTTTACAAATGAAGATTTAATTGAAGAAGAGTTTTTTGAGGGATGCACATTTAGAAAAATCAAAAAAAAATTGATTTATGAAATAGCCTTTGCCAGAATAAAAGAGATTTCTAATTTAATTTTATTTAACAATGTAAATATAAATTATTACAACAAGACCTTAAAATTTTTGTTTTTAGAAATTAGCAGCAACTATCAACTCAAAGGTCTAAGAGAAATTTATAAGACTATCTTTTCACAAAATGGATCACTTAACTTCGAGTTTTTAGAAGATTTTTCTAGTGATAAAATGTTGATTACTGCCAACCAAATTGTTCATTTTGGTTGGAAAAAAGAGGCAATACCTGTAACTCATTCCAAAAAATCGATAATTGCTAGGCTTTTCGATACTTTATTTAATTAATTTCTGTTATTTTCAGAAACATTAGTTGTTTTAAGATTGAAGGTATATTTAAGTATAATAGTCTTCGTGAATAGAATTTATCAAAAAACTGTGTCAGAGCTGGTCTCTTTTGAGGGAGTAGGTCTGCATTCTGGAAAAAAATCTATAATTAAGATTTTGCCAGGTAAAAATGATAGTGGAATAGTGTTTAAAAGAGTAGATCTATTGAACAATAATCTAATAGAAGCAAACTATAAGAACGTTTCCTCTACTACTCTATCAACAACTCTGCAAAATAATTTTGGAGTAAAAGTTTCAACCGTTGAGCACTTATTAGCTGCCCTTTATATTGCTGATATAGAGAGTGCAATTATAGAAATTAATAACGAAGAAGTTCCAATTATGGATGGATCAGCAAAACAATTTTTAAATGTATTAAAAAAAACAAAAACTAAGCAGACAAATAAAAAAATTGAATATTTAAAAATAACAGAAAAAATTGAGTTGAAAGATGGTGTGAGAAAAATAGAAATTACGCCTAAAAATAGTTTTGAGGTTGACTTTGAGCTTCAATATGAAAATCAAGTTATAGCTAATCAAAGAAATTTAGTTAACTTTCAAACAGATAACCTTTCAGCAGTAGAAGAAGCTAGGACTTTTTGTTTATATGAAGATATTCAGAAAATTAAGAAGATGGGCTTAGCAAAAGGCGGTACTCTTCAAAACGCTGTGGTAGTTGATGAAAATGAAGTTATTAATTATGAAGGCTTAAGAAATGAAAAAGAATTCGTAAATCATAAAATATTAGATTTAGCAGGTGACTTTTCATTGTCTGGTTATAAAATATTAGGATCCGTTTATTGCTTCCAAGGAGGTCACCAACTAACAAATTTATTTTTACATAAATTACTAAAATCTACGAAAAACTACAAAATTTTTAAACTCGATAAAGAACTAGTTAAAGAAAATAAGCATTTAAGCTCTAATTATAAATTAGCAGCTAATGCTTAAAACAATTACCTTTTATTTAATATTCTAATTAACTTATAATCTGATATTACATGGTCATGATTAAAAGATTAGTTATTATCTTTTCATTTATTGTTGTATTTAGTTCTTGTGCAAAAAATAATGAAGAAATATATGTACCTACAAAATTATCTGATCCTTTTAAACTTTATAGTGAAGGACTAGAAGCGTTTAAAAAAAATGACTTTTTCTTTGCAAACAAAAAATTTTCCGAAGCCGAACTAAGTTTTGCAAAACCAGACCTTGCAGCCAAATCTGCAATAATGGCAAGCTACTCTCTTTATGGAATAAATTTTTATGACCAGGCCGAAGAAAATTTAAACAGATATTTAAAAAAATATCCTTTAGATAAGCATGTTATATATGCAAATTATTTACTAGCAATTATTTATTATGAGCAAATAAGTGATGAAAAAAAAGACCTTAAGCCTTTATTAAAAGCTAGAGATGCAATTGATTTATTTTTAAAAAAATATCCTAATTCTGAATACGCAATAGATCTAAAATTTAAAAGAGGTCTAGTCGAGAATCAAATGGCTGCTAAAGAGTTATACGTTGCTAGATATTATATTTCAGTCAAAAAGTGGATACCGGCAATTAATAGATTGAAAATGATTACTGAAAAATATGATACTACAATATTTGTTGAGGAGGCTTTACATAGATTAGTAGAAATTTATTACCATCTTGGTTTAGAAAATGAAGCGAAAAGTTATGCAGCAATCTTAGGTTATAATTATAATTCTAGCGAGTGGTTTAAAAAGTCTTACAAGGTATTAAACAAAGATTATAAGGATTTAAAGCTTGAAATCGAAAAAGAAAAAAAAGATGGTATTTTTAAAAGAATTTTAAAAGTAATTAAATAAAGATGAAAAAAAAAGATGAAATATTAAAAAAATACAATCAAAAATTAAGTAATATAAAAAAACATAATAAATTTTACTTCACTGATGATAGCCCTAAAATATCTGATGCTGAATATGATAAATTAAAAAAAGAAATTATAGATTTTGAAAAAAAGTTTGATTTTTTAAAAAAATTTAAGGCTCGGGATCATATCGTTGGAGCTCCTGCATCAAATAAATTTAAAAAAATTAAGCATTTAAAGCCAATGTTATCTTTATCTAATGCTTTTGAAATAAAAGATATCAGTGATTTTTTGAAAAAAATTAAAAATTATTTAAAATCCAATACAGACAAAATTGAACTTTTTTCAGAACCAAAAATTGATGGTATTTCAGCTACTTTAATTTATGAAAAAGGTATTTTAACTAAAGGTTTATCAAGAGGAGATGGGCTAATTGGTGAAGATATTTTAGAAAACTTAAAAACTATAAAAAAAATTCCAAAGAAGATAATATCAAAAGATATTCCTGAATTGCTTGAGGTTCGTTGTGAAATTTATATTGGCAAGAAAGATTTTTTCAATATTAAAGATAAATTTGCCAACCCTAGAAATGCAGCAGGCGGCTCTTTAAGACAAAAGAATCCATTAGAAACATCAAAAATTCCACTTAAATATTTTGCTTATGGTTTTGGTGAAATGAGACCAATGACCTTTAAGCAACAATCTGAATTTTTGGAAAAAATAAATAAGTGGAAGTTTGAAACTAATCCATTATCAAAGATTGTATATGGTTTAAACGAAATTGAAAGTCAACATAAAAAAATTGATCAACTTCGATCCTCTTTAGACTATGATATTGACGGTCTAGTTTATAAAGTAAATAATTTAAATTTACAAAAAAGACTAGGCAACACTTCGAATTCCCCTCGGTGGGCTATTGCTTATAAATTTTCTGCGGAGAAAGCCACTACTAAGGTCAATGATATTATTATACAAGTAGGCAGAACAGGAGCAATTACACCTGTCGCTAAGGTTGAACCAGTTAACGTTGGTGGAGTGGTTGTCTCTAATGCGACGTTACACAATGAAGATGAAATAGAAAGGAAAGATATAAGAATTGGTGATGTAATTAAAATTCAGCGTGCAGGTGATGTTATTCCTCAAGTTGTGTCTGTTGATTTATCAAGAAGAAACAAAAATTTAAAAAAGTATTTATTTCCAAAAAAATGTTTGTGTGGCGCTATAACAAAAAAAGAGTACAGCAAAAGTACAAAAAAATTGGATGCGGTGAGAAGATGTACTAAAGGATATGATTGCATTTATATCGCAAAAGAAAAACTTAAACATATAGTTTCAAAGGAAGCATTTAATATTGAAGGACTGGGAAAAAAAGTGATAGAGCAATTTTGGAAACTTAATTTAGTCAAAAAGCCGTCAGATATTTTCGAACTAAAATACGACAAAATAAAAAAGTTGGAAGGCTGGGGTGATTTATCTATTAAAAATTTAAAAGACTCTATTGCTAAATCTAAATTAGTTAGTTTAGATAAATTTATTTTTTCAATAGGAATAAGACACATCGGTCAAGAAAATGCAAAAATTTTAGCTGGTTTTTTTAGAACTATAGAAGATTTTTCAAAATTATTTGATTTTAAAAGCAGAGAAGAGTTACTAATTAATTTAGAAGATTTAGATGGAATAGGCGAAACACAAATAGAATCTATTAATAGTTTTTTCTTAAATGAAACAAATATAAAAATAACGAGAGAATTAATTAATAAATTAAATATAAAAAATTTCTCTGTTAAGAAAATTGATGGAAAATTCTCAGATAAAAAATTAATGTTTACAGGTGGTTTTAATAATATGAGCCGGTCCGAGGCTAAAACTATTGCTGAAAATAATGGTGGAAAAGTTTTAGGTTCAATTTCTAAAAAACTTGATTTTTTAGTTGTAGGCAACTCAAAACCAACAAAAAAAAAAATTGATCTAGCTAAACAATTAAAAATTCAAATCATTTTTGAGGACGAGTGGAATAAAATTTTAAATAGCTAAACAAGCTTTTTTAAGTTCAACCCTATCTGACTTATTCATATCATTTTTTAGGTTATTAAATACTTTTTGGTGATATCTATTTAACCAATTTTTTTCATCTTTGTTTAGGATATTTTTATCAATTAAATCTTTATCAATTGGCACCATTGTAAAGTTTTCAAAGCACATTTTTTTCTTTTTTAATTTTTTCACATATATAAGATTTTCTATTCTTATCCCGAATTTATTTTTTTCATAATATCCTGGTTCATTTGATAGAACCATTCCTTCTTTTAGATTAATTTTATTATTTTTAGATATTGCCTGAGGACCCTCATGAACATTAAGAAAATATCCAACACCATGACCTGTGCCATGTGCATAATCTAAGCCAATCTGTTTTAGATATTTTCTTGCTTTGTTGTCAATGATTGAACCTGTTGTGTAATTATTCAAATTAAAATCTGCAACGGCTATATGCCCCTTCAATACTCTTGTAAAAATATTTTTTATTCTTTTGCTTGAATTCTTTAGGGAAATAGTGCGAGTAACATCAGTAGTTCCAAATTCATATTGCCCTCCAGAGTCCACGAGATAGATATCTCCTTTTTTCAATTTTCTGTCAGTTTTTTTTGAGGCTTGATAATGAATAATTGCTCCATTAGGACCTGTACCAGAAATAGTGGGAAAACTTAAAAATTTAAATTTTTTGTTTCTTTTTCTCAATTCAAATAATTTACGTGAAGCGCTTATTTCAGTAATTTTTTTTCTTTCAAAATTTTTTTTAATCCAAAGTAAATACTTTGTAAGAGCAACACCATCAGATATATGTGCTGTCTTAATATTTTTAATCTCTTTTTTACTCTTAATTGCTTTTAAAAAATAAATTGGGTCTTGAGAAGTTTTTATTTTATTAAATTTTAAAATAAGATTTTTAAAATAGATAGAACATGTATGATTATCAATTATAAATTTTTTATTATAAATATTCGAAAGAATTTTTTTTATTGAATTAAAATTATAGAATCGCACTTTAGTAAAATGTTTTCTTAAAGATAAAGATATCTTTTTTAAATCACAAAATATTAATATATTCTTATTTTTATCAATTAAAATATAACTATTAGGTATGGGTGCATATTCGGTGTCCCGCCCTCTTATATTGAGTAACCAGGCATTATTTTCACTAGCAGATATAAAATGAAAATCAGCTTTTTCTTTTTTCAGAAGAGAAATAATTTTTTTAACTTTTGTTTCATAGTTATTATCAGTAAATTCTTTGGGTAAAGTATAAAATTTGTTTTTAGATTTAATTATTTTTCTTTTCCAAAATTTATCAACAAGGTTATTTTTTAAAGGCTTTAATCTAAAATTTTTTTTCCCAAAAAATAAGTCTAAGGTTTTTTGTGTAAATAATTTTGGGTCGAAACCAATTAATAACTTTTTATTTTTCAAAACATCGTAAGGCATTTGATTAGGAAATGTAATTATTTTGAAATTTTTTTTGCACTGTTTATTTGCTTGCAAAGTATATCTTCCATCAACAAATAAATAATTTTTGTCTTTTAAAATCAATGATAAGCCATAGGATCCAGTAAAGTTAGAAATATATTTTAACCTATCATTATATTCAGGAACATATTCACCGAAAAATTCGTCATTTTTTGGTATCAAATATCCATCAATATTTTCTTTTTCAATAATACTTTTTAATTTTTTTATTTTTTCCATTTAAGCATTTTATTTTTTTTAAATCTATTCCATCCGGGGCTTCTATATTCATCACCAAAATCAATTGAATTGTCTTGATTGAATTCAAAATCATCAGCCTCATTATTTTGTACCTCATTTTTTTCAACACTTTCATCAGGTATTTCATTTATAAATCTTGATGGTAGTGCATCCATCCAGTCACCGTGGTACGCTCGTTTCATAGCAAAAGACAGATAGGCTTCTTTTTTAGCTCTAGTTATTCCAACGTAAGCTAGCCTTCTTTCCTCCTCCAACGCGAAGTCTCCTTTCTCTTCTAAAGATTTTTGATGTGGAAATAGGCCCTCTTCCCAACCGGGAAGAAATACAACGTCAAACTCTAATCCTTTAGCGGCGTGCATTGTCATTAAGTTTATTTTTTCTCCTTCCCATTCTTGATCTATCGACGTGGCTAACGCAACATGTTCTAGGAAGCTTTGCAAATTATCATAATCTTGCATTGCTCTAAGCAATTCTTTCAAATTTTCTAGTCTATTTTCATTTTCCAAATCTTTTTTATTTTTCAGCATTGCTGAATAACCTGACTCATCTAAAACTAATTTTAATAAATCAAAATGTTTCATAATCATTGAGTCCTTACGCCATTTATGCACCATATTTATTAAATGACTTAATGTTGTTTTTATCTTAGGTTTAAAATCTCCCTTTTCGATAATTTTAATTATAGAGTCTTCTAAACATAAGTTATTTATTTTACTGAACTTATGTACTTGATTAAGAGTACTATCACCAACCCCTCTTTTTGGAGTTCCAATAACTCTTTCTAATGCCAAATCATCAAATTTTTGATTGATTATTCTTAAATAAGATACAGCATCTTTTATTTCTGCTCTCTCATAAAATTTGATACCACCTAAAACACGATACCCTATACCAACCTGAAGGAATCTTTCTTCAAATTCTCTTGTTTGGTATATTGCACGAACTAAAATTGTTACATCATTCAAAGAGAATTTTTTTTTAACTTTTTGTTCTATTATATCACTTATTCCTTGAGCTTCATCTTTACCTGTTCTATAACAATTAAGTTTAACCAGTTCTCCTTGAGAAGCAGATGACCATAATTTTTTCCCTACTCTATTCGAATTATTTGAAATTAGGCTTGATGCAGTTTCTAATATATTTTTCGTAGATCTATAGTTTTGTTCTAATTTGAATACTTTACAATTTTTATAGATCTGATCAAAAGTAAGAAAGTTTTTTATTTCCGCACCTCTCCAACTATAAATTGATTGATCATCGTCACCCACACAGCAAATATTCTGATTTTCATTGACCAACAAATTAAGCCATTTATTTTGGATAAAATTTGTATCTTGAAACTCATCAACCAAAATGTATTTAAAGTTTTTTTGATAAATTTCTCTTATATCTTTATGTTCTTCAAAAAGTTTAACACAAAACAAAATTAAATCTCCAAAATCAAATGCATTTAAGTCCTTGGTTTTTTTTTGATAAATTTCATATACCCTAAGAATCGATTTTATTATTGAGCCTGATTTTTTTAATTTAACATCTTTTGGCAAAAGACCTTTATTTTTCCATTGATCAATATGATACATTATGAGTTGAGGAGAAAACTTTTTAGCATCTAAATCCTCTCCTTTAATGATATTTCGAATTAATTTTTTTTGATCATCGGTATCTAAAATTGTAAAATTACTTTTATATTCAAGAGCCTCAGCATGTCTCCTTAAGAATTTTACACTAATTGAATGAAATGTGCCTAACCAAGGCACCGCGTTAGAACTACCTTTTACATGAAGCATAACTCTATTTTGCATTTCCTTTGCAGCTTTATTTGTGAAAGTCACACATAATATTTGGTTTGGCCAAGCTTTTTTTTCTTTAATGATATGAATGAGTCTAGTAGTTAAAACTCTTGTTTTACCAGAACCAGCTCCTGCAACAATTAGATTGGGCCCTTCCGTGCTCAGAACTGCTTCTTTTTGTTCTTTGTTAAGGTTTTCAATTAAATTATCTATGTTATTCATACGAGAGAATTTTCATTTATATACTAGTTATAAAAATAAAAA
>MDTB01120114.1_pt1 | contig 25410 bp, 23 predicted proteins | sample 811161 | NCBI WGS metagenome assembly MDTB01 (sample SAMN05326650, study PRJNA326480) | marine metagenome | isolation source: seawater | place: Mediterranean Sea | collected 2009
CTTCCATGTCTTAAGACAAAGTACCATCGGCGCTGAAAGGCTTGACTGCCGAGTTCGGAATGGGATCGGGTATTACACTTTCGCAATAATCACCAGGCAGGGTCTTTTACAAAAAATAAATTAATTAGTAAAGTATAAAAATTTATATTTTTACAAGTTTTAAGCTATGTTTGATTTTCTACTCCAGATTAAAAAAGGTAAATTTAAGATTAAAGTAATGTTTAACCAATTATTAAATACATTCCCTGTTGGGACAAATGGCCATAAATAAATAGCAATTCCTGATAAAATACAAATCTCAAAATCATTAAAATAATATTTACCTTTTATTCTGAGTATTGAATGTTTACAAATGTATATAAAATAATAAAACAGAACAACAATTAAAAACATAAAGCCAATAGTCCCCGTCTCAGAAATTATTTGGAGATATGCATTGTGAGGATGAGTATTACAAACCTCTTTTCCATTAACAAAGTATTTTGGATTATTGCATATATTTCTAAAATTTTTTACTCCAACACCTATTATTTTGTTATCCAAAAACATCTTGTAAGCAGAAATATACATTTCATTGTGGGCTTCAGTAAAAATATAAATTTGTCCTTCTTTATTTGCTTCATTAGTTAAATTCATTTGATCTAATGTTTTATCAAATACTCTTTCTTTAGCTGTTGGATTGATGAAACTAATAACTATTAGTAATAAAACACTAGATAATAGCGTAAACAACCTTAGTTTATACAATTTTTGAGAAAACAAAATTACAAAAACTGCAGATAAATTAATATAGAAAAATGCTGAACGATCCCCACTCAGAAAAATTAAGGCTTCGGATAAAATAAAAATTAAAATCAATACAAAAAATAATTTATTTTTTTGATTAAAAACATAAATAGATAATCCGAAAAAGATTGGCCATAGTCTGCTTAAATAACTTCCAAGAATTTGCTCATCTCCAAAAAAACTGGAAGTTCTAGAAAAATTTTTCCAACCTAAAATATTTTCACCAAATAAATATTGATAAAATCCATCTAAAATTAGAGCTGTAAAACAAATAAAAATACAATAAAAAAAATATTTTATAAACTTATCATTATTATTTAGAAGTGTGACTATGGCTACAACAAAAACACCATATCTAAAATAAAAAAAAGAAATTTTTAAACTATCAATATTAAAGTTGTTGAATATGGAATTAAGTATTAAATATCCCCAAAAAATTAAAAAAAAATAAAAGTACCTATTTCTGAAGTAGGAAAAATTTTTTTCCTTAAAACAATATAATATAAATAAAATTCCAATAAGTGAAATTGATAAGTCACTTAAAAAAGGACCAGTAATTAAAAAAAAAGGAATTAATGAAAATAATATTACTGGAAAGTAATAAAAAATATATTTTTCTTTTACAGAATTTAAATTCATAAGTTATTAATTATCACTCAGAAATAAACTAAATGATTAATTATCATTTAAATTACTAAATACAATAATTCAAAATTATTTTATTTTAACAACTTTATTATCTTTATCTTGAATAAATGATAAGTTTTGATTGTATTTATTTGTCGATAATTGCTCAATATAAATATGATCAACAATTTCAGAGTTAGATTTGTAGAGTTTTAATTTTTTATCTAATAAGTCTTTTACATCATTAACTTTATTATCATCCAATAAAATTTTTAAATTATTTAAATCTACTTCTAGTTGCTCAAATGGAATATAAACTTCATTTATTTTTTGTATTTTTGAGTGATTTGTTTTTTGAGGATTGTTTCCAATTAACAGTTCCTCATATAATTTTTCACCAGGTCTTAGTCCAGTCACTTTAACCTCTATTTCACCGTCTAAATTTTGATTATCTTTAACAGTAAATCCAGATAACTTAATCATTTTATAGATTAAATCTTTTATTTTTACACTTTCACCCATGTCCAGTACAAATACTTCTGAATTTTTTCCCATTGCCCCAGCTTGAATAACAAGTTGAGCGGCTTCTGTTACAGTCATAAAATAACGTGTGACTTCGTTATGTGTTAATGTAACAGGACCACCTTCTTTAATTTGTTTTTTAAATTTAGGAATTACAGATCCAGAAGACTCCAAAACATTGCCAAATCGAACTATTGAAAAATTAGAACTAATATCTTTGGTATAATTATAAATTCCTTGCAAACAAAGTTCAGAAAGTCTTTTTGAGGCGCCCATAATATTTGTTGGCCTTACAGCTTTATCACTTGATATCAGTACTAAATTTGAAACTTTTTTTAATGCACATGCGTTAGCTACTGCCAATGTACTAAACACATTATTTTTTAATCCCTCACAAATATTTTCTTCAACTAAAGGCACATGTTTATAAGCTGCAGCATGGTATACCGTGTCTATTTTAAAAGTTTCAAAAATATTCTCAAGTTTTGCTTGATCTTGTGTATTTACAAGCAAGGCTATAATTTTTAAATTTTTATTGAGAGTTTTTAGTTCTTCGTAAATTTTATATAGAGCAAACTCGTTTAACTCCAAAAGTATTAATCTTTTAGGATCCAATTTTATAATCTGACGACATAATTCAGAGCCTATAGATCCTCCGGCCCCTGTCACAACTACTGATTTTGAATTTATATTTTTATTTAATAGTTTTAAATCTGATCTTACTTCATCGCGATTTAACAGATCTTCTATATTTAAATCTTTAATATCGGATATAGTTATCCTATCATCTACAATCTCAGATATACTTGGTAAAGTTTTAACGCTTAATTTAAATTTATTTAAATTTTCTATAATTTTATTTCTTTTAGCTCTACTTATTGTTGGCAATGCAAGAAATACTAAACTAATTTCATTGTTTTGGATTAATTTATTTAAATTTTTTGGAGAATAAATAGTTTGACCCATTAAAACTTGTCTGTGTAGTTGACTATCATCGTCTAAAAAACCAGCAACTTTGAATTCTGGACTATTCTCTAAAGCAATAACTAATTGTCTCCCAGCTTCTCCAGCTCCATAAATTAGCACATTTTTTTTATTTAAAGATTTTTTAAAGCTAAAATTACTAGTTAATATAAACTTAACTCCTAATCTTGAAATAATAATGGCAAAAAATAATAGCATTGGCTGAAGAATACCAATAGATCTTGGAACTTCTTGAATACTATAAACACCTATAACTAAAAAATATAACAATCCATATACAAAAGTAGATGCTAAAATAGTAAAAATAATTGATAAACCTGTATAACGAAAAATAGTTCTATATAATCCAAATAACCAAAATATTGGAACTGCCATAATGATAGACAACAAAACTGGATAAAAATTAAAATCTTTAAATAAGATAAATTCTTCTAATCTTATAGTGAACGCGAGCCAAGTACATAAAACGCACAACCCCACATCTGTCACAATAGCTATTGTTCGCTTAGAATAGCGATGAAGGGATAAAATACTATTTAAAAATTCTTTTCTATAATTAATCATAAAATTTAATGATAATTCAATTTTTAAACTTTAACATTTAATAAATTTATTTAAAATTTAAATTTATCATTTACGTATATCCTAAATTAAGTAAATTTTTAATTCTTGAAAATTGTATCGCTTGAAATATCTTTAAATATCTTTGAACCTACGGCAATTTTTACATTATTGCCAATTTGAATTCCAGGATGTACTGAAGTACCTGTACCTAAGTGTGAAAACTTTCCAATTCTCACACTACCAGACAACGAACAATTTGGGGATATATGTACAAAGTCCTCAATTACACAATCATGATCAACAGATGTAGAAGTATTAATAATTACTCCGTCTTTTATGTGGGCTCCTGGATTAACTGCAACATTTGCCATAACACAAATACCTGTTCCAAAAGAACTAAATTTACTAATAGTTGATTTAGGATGTACCAAGTTAACAACATTTTTTTTGTTTTTTTTTAGCCAAATTATTTTATCGCTTCTTGTTTTATTATCTCCAATCGCAACAAAGAAATCATCATATTCGTCAAGATGATTTTTTAAATCATCTAAATTACCAAAAATAGCAAAAGGATAGTCTTGGATTTCATTTGCTCTATCATCAAAAAAATTAATAATACTATATTCATTTAATAGAGCAATTTCTCCCACAACCTTACCGTGACCTCCTGCTCCAATTATCGCTATTTTTTTACTCATAAAATTTTTTAAAATCTTTGTATTGTTTTTTTCTCGATAATATTAATTTTATTGTTTGAAAAAGTATTTGCATATCTAAAATAAAACTAACATTTTTGGTGTAATAAATATCGAATTTTATACTTTTTCTCCATGACTTTATACCTGACGCTTCTGGGTTTACCTGGGCCAAACCTGTAATTCCTGGTTTAACTAAATGCCTTTTCTTTTCGTGGTAAGAGTATTTTTTTAAGTACTCTACCAACAAAGGTCTTGGACCTATAATGCTCATGTTATTTTCTATGACATTAAATAATTGAGGTAATTCGTCTAAACCTGTTTTTCTTAAAAAATTACCAATTTTATTTTGTCTCCTCTTTTCAGAATTTTTTATGTGAGCATCATATAAAGTTTTAAATTTATATAATGTAAAAATTTTACTATTTAAACCAGGTCTTCTTTGTTTAAAAATCGGAAAACCAACTGTAAACCAAACTAAAAAAAAAATTAATATCATGATAGGAGAAAACAATATAATCAAGCCCAGGCTAAAGATTATATCAAACAATCTTTTAAAAAATTTTTGATACATAAATTAAAGATATTTATTTAATACTTTCTTAATAGAATTAATATCATTCTTTATTTTTGTCACAGATACATTAGGATTTATTGAAAACATAATACTTGTTTCGCCAAGTAGTTTTGCATTCAATAATCTTTTTTTAGGATAAAATTTATGTTTCTTAAAAATTTTTTCTCTATAAATTTCAGGACATGACCCTACTCCACAATTAATTTTAATTTTATTTAATTGCTCGATCAGTTTGAGTTGTTTGATATTGATATTATTTATAAATAAATTTAAACGATAAAAAGCATGTGTACATTTGTTGCAATTTTTTTTGACTTTTATTAAAGGACAAGTTTTGCATTTAAAATCAGGTTTTTTAAATACACTAAATCTTTGATAATATCCCTTTAAACCATTTAAATATAAATTGGCTATTTTATTTCTTTTATTAATTTGCTTATCTAAAATTTTTAATTGATCTCTTCCAAGAAGAGCCTGCATTTCGGTCATCCGGTGATTTGACCCAAGACTGTCGTGTAACCATTTAAAACCTGTTTTATGTTTCTTTATAAAAACCTTATTATAATTTTTTCCGTGATCTTTATATGACCAGCATTTTAACCATAGTTTTTTATTATTAGTTGAGATTAAACCTCCTTCACCACCAGTTGATATAATTTTATCCTGGCAAAAAGACCATGTAGATAAATCACCAAATGAACCTACTTTTTTTCCTTTATAGATAGCTCCATGAGCTTGAGAACAATCTTCAATTAAAAAAATTTTATTTTTTTTTGCAAAATTTATAATAGGGTCTAAATCACAAGATAAACCATTTAAATGAACTAAAATTATTGCCTTTACATTTTTATTGTAAGCTTTTTTTATCCCTTCAATACTCAAATTACCATTATCATCCACATCTGCAAATTTAGGTTTTAATCCAAGGTTTAATGTGCAACTTGCCGATATAATAAACGATCTTGGTGATACAATAATTTCATTTCTTTTTTTTAAATCTAAGGCTCGCAGGGCAATTTCCAAAGCAACACTCCCATTAGTTAAAGCTAAAGAATACTTATTTCCTAAATATTTGGAAAATTCTTTTTCAAACTTTTTGCACTCATTACCGGTCCAGTAATTTACTTTTCCACTTTTAAGTAGTGGCCCAATTTTCTTAATTGATTTACTCGAGTAAAAAGGCATATTAATAATTTTTTTTTCTCATATGATATTATAAATTTTTACTTATTTTAGAATTTATAAATTCTAAAAATTTTTGACTAATTAAATTTTCTTCATAATTTTTTTCAACTCTTTTTCTTGCTTGCTTTCCATATTTTTTTAGTTGATTTTTATTTTTAATTATAAATAACATTTTTTTTTTTATATCATTTACATTACCAACTTTGTGAAAAAATCCTGTTTTATCTTTTACTATTGTATCTTTAATACCATAAATATTTGATCCTAGTGCAGGTAGATTACATGATCCAGCTTCAATAATTACTGTCCCAAATCCCTCTCTATAACTTGGCAAACAAAAAATATCTCCTACTGAAAACCATTTTTCAGGTTTGAATGTTTCGCCAGCATAAATAATTCTTTTATTTTGTTTTATTAGATTTTTAATATTAAAATCTTCTATTGGACCAACTAAAACAAGAAATACTTGATGAATTTGTTGAATTTTTTCAAAAGCCTTGATGAGGTCAATTATTCCTTTATCTTTATTAATCCTTCCAAGGTATAGGAATGTAAAGTCATTTTTTGAAATCTTAAATTTTTTTCTCTTCTGGTTCCGACTATAAATATTAAATTTAAATTTCTTAGTATTAATACCTCCAACAGAACCATTTAATAATACTGATGATTTATTTTTTGAAATAATATTTTTTGATATTAGAAACTTTCTTTGTGAGTGACTATCTACCAGAACATGCATAGAAAAATTAAATATTATTTTATCTATAAACTTATAAAATTTTTGAATCAAACCATTCTTTGTAATCCAAACTTGTCCTGTAAACCAATGAATACGATAAGGAACTCTTAATATAAAAGAAGATATGGCAGTTAAAAATCCTGCTTTTGGACTAATCGAAATAGTTAAAGATGGTCTTTTTTTTAACATTAAATATGTCAATAGCAGAAAAGTTTGAATATCAGTTATTAAGTTTGGTTTTCTATAAAAATTTAAATTAATTAATATGACATTATCAGGCACTTTTTTTTTTAGCGACATTGCATTTTTACAATAAATGGTAAGATTGTAATGATTACTTAATTTTTTTATATGACTCAACATAAATGCATTTATTGTAGAGGCCGTTGTTGAGACAAATGCAATTGTGGGTCCTTGTTTCATCTATATATTATATAATTTTATCTTTTAAAGAATATTGTGTTTTAAAATTTAATTCTTTTTTTAACTTGCTATTATCATAATTTATTTCTGATGAGATTGTAAAAATGAGATTAATTATTTTTTTTGGTAAAAAAAGATAATTTGTGATTAATCTTAAAAATCTCGAAGGAATTGGTATTTTAAAAAGCTTGATATTATATTTATTTGCATAAATCTTATGTAACTGAAATTGGTTATTATCATCTGAAACTATATAAATTTTATTTTTTGAAGTCTCAAGATCAAGGATACAAAGTAAAACTGATAATGAAACATCTTTTACGTGTACGAAATGGTATCTTGTGATATTTGAACAGTTTAACCAAATTCCTTTCTTTAATAAAAATTTGATTAAACTAAATGCGTTAGAATTATTTGAATAACTGAAAACATTTGCTATCCTTAAAATGGTATAGGAAAGTTTGTTGTCATTTGTCTTTATATTATTTTGAATTACATTATCAGCTTCTAATTTACTTTTTGAGTAAAAATCGCTTGGTTTAGTTGTAGAATTTTCACTTATATTTTTAATTTCACCTAAATTATTATCATCAACACCATAAACACTTACACTGCCTAAGTGAATAAGACGGGCTGATATTTTATTTTCTTGCAAGTGTAGGACCAATTTTTGAATAAATTCTATATTTATCTCTCTAAGATTTTTTAAATCGCTATGGTTTTTTCCTACACAATTAATTATGATATTATTTTTTTCAAAAAAAAATAAATTTGATTTTGAGAAATTAAGAAAATCCCACTTTACATAACTTATTTTTTTGTCATTAAAAGGTTTTATTTTAGTATCTCTGCCAACACAAATTAATTTTATGCTATGGATGTTTCTAAATTTTTGGATTAAATCCTCTAAGATACAACTTCCAATTAAACCATTGTAACCTAATAAAATAATATTCATTAATTTTTTAAATAAATATTTATGTATTCATCTGCCATTTTCTTAAATGTAAATTTTTTAACTTGTCCTTCAGAAAATTTTGCAATTTTTTCACTTCCTAATATATTAATATTATCTATTGCCTTATAAATTCCATCTTTCCATTCTTCACTTGAATTTATTTTATTTATTAAAGTTACGGATGGATTTGGATATCCTAAAACTTCTTTTAAACCTTGAATATTAGATGCAACGACTGCTAAACCTGTAGACATCCCTTCTGCAGCAACTAAACCAAATCCCTCATATAAAGATGGTATAAGTTGAATATCAGCTTCATGTAAGTATTTTTCAACGTTTTCTGTCCATCCTACAAGCTTTACCTTATTCTCTAATTCCAAACTTTTTATTAATCTTTCAAGTTTTTTTCGTTCACTACCTTCACCAACAATTGTATAACTTTCAATATCATCACGTACTTCTGCGATAGCAGTTATTGTTGTTGAAAAATTTTTTTTTGAAATTAAACGTCCAACAGAAATTAATCGGGGTAGACGATTTTTTAAAAGAGTTCTTTTAGACAATGTGTAAAGTCTTGATCCATTATAAACTACCTTTAAACGTCTTCTAATTTTAAAACCTACCCATTTTGCTAATTTATTATAAACTCCGTTACTTATACAAATTATTGATAGATAACGTGAGTAGAATAATCTATCTATGAGATAAAAAAAAGGAATTTTTCTGCGTTTATTAGTAGTGTCATGTTCTGTAAAAAATAATTTGACATTCTTTATTCCCCATACTGCCAATGCAGTAAAAAAAAATGGCCAAGTTAAATGTACGTGTATTATCACCTGTTTATCTGTTTTATTTACTATTTCTTTTATGATTTTACGTAAGTAAAAAATACCTATTGGATTTCTAGGATTTAATCCTAATTGAAAATGACTTTTTTTTACACTCTCATCTTTACCAGTAAAGAAAATGACATACGATTTAAAATTTTTGTCTGAATAAGTTTTGTGTAATTCATTAACAATAGTTTCTGCACCTCCTCCTTTAATTGAGGATATTATATTCACTATAGTTCGTTGGTTGTTATTAGTTAGTTTATCAAATAATTTTTGATACTTTGTATTAAAAATGGTTGACATTTTAATAGTTTTAAAACCAAAAATGTAAAGTATAGATGAGGCCATCAAGCCCATTAAAATCAGTGGAAAGTAATAATATGATTTTTGATCATATATTTTTTTAATCCGAGATAAGAATAGTAAGTAAACTTGCTTTAACTTATATTTAATATCAATTTTACTTGGTATGCGGTAAAAAACTAAATACTCATTTAAAAGACTATATTTGCTAGAAAGACGGGCTCTAAATAATAAATCTGAGTCTTCGCTTCGGTCCATATTGGGATCATACTTAAATTTTTTAAAAAATTCAGCTCTGGCCATCCAGGTAGGATGTGGCATTTCTGAGGCACGCAAATAAAAATTAAATATATTTGATTTATGTAATTTTAAATTGGAAACACCAATAACTCTATTTTCGTAAAAATAAATTACATTAGAGGCAACTAAATCAATATTGGGATTATTTTTTAAATAATTTATTTGTACCTCTAATCTATTAGGGGCAGCGATATCATCACCGTCTATGATAGCAATAAATTCTCCTTTGGCTATTTTAATTCCATTATTTCTAGAACGAGACCTTCCTATATTTATATTGTTTTCCAAATAAACTATTCTATTGTCATCAAAACTTTGAATTACTTCTTTTGTTTTATCAGTGGAACAATCGTTTATAATTATTAACTCAAAATTATAGAAACTTTGATTCAAGATCGACTTTATAGCGTTCGAAATTGTTTTCTCGTCGTTATAAGTTGAAAGAATTACAGAAATCATATTATTTTTTATTATATTATTTTTTAATAAAAAAAGGAGTTAAAAATAGAAAAAAAAATGAAACTTTTTTTCATATAATTGTGTCTAATTCTTTTTTTTTAATACAATTGTATAATATTGAAAATTATTAATAAAAAACTTCATAAACTTATCTTCAAGATAAAAAAGTAATTTAAAAATTTTTTGTCCTAGGAAACTGTTTGGGATTAAAAATTTTTGGTGATTAGAACTAAATGACCTCCATGGATAAAATTCTATATCTGCTTCATCTTCAAATTGTTTCCACCATGATATTGGGTGACAAAAAAAATAATAATCATTCTTTTTTAATTTTTTATATGAAAATAGTAATTTAATTTTATCAATAATAGTGTTTGGATTGCTATAGACGATAATAATGGGTACATTTTTCTTTGAAATAGATAAAAGCCTTCTAATTACTTTATTTTGTTTTGATTTGTGAATATGATAAATTGTATGCATGCTCAAAATACAATCAAAGTAGTTTCTTTTAAATTTTATATTTAATAAATCCTGGCAGTAAAATTTACCTTTTTGTCCAATTTTTAACTTTGCAAATTTTATTGCATCTCTTGAAAAATCTACACAATGCCTATAATGAAAATTTTTTGAATAAGATAAATATTCTTTATATTGAATTGGTCCAGAAGCAAAATCTAATATATTTGTTCCTTTTTTTGGGATGTATCTTAAAATTCTTTTTCTGCATTTTGATACATATTCACTGGAGTAAAATCTTAAATCTTCACTAATTTTTGCGTCTTTAAAATACCTATCATTTTTTTTCCAACCTATGGAGTTATAGAATTTATGTACACTTTTCATAAATACACTATATAGATTTGTTGCAAAAAAACATAGAACTTGAGTTTATTTTAGCATTCTGGTAAGTCATTTGTTTTTAATGCTAATTTAGACATATTTCTAAAATCGAAATGAATTTATTGATAGCCTTTGCTACTCCTACACTTTACGATTCAAACTTAAAAAAACTGGATATAAATAAAAAAAAACTTTTTTTAGTATGTCCTTATGATTTTATTTATTTTATTTTTTCGATAAGAAATAAAGTTTTATTTAAACCTTTCAATTTTTATGGAAAAAAAACTAAAACTTATTTAAATAAAGAATTTACTGAGCTAAAAATCATATCACTTAGACCAAATATTTTAAATATTATTTATTTGCTTCCACTTAGTTTTATAAAAACAACAAATAATATAAGTAAATTTATCAAAATTTTGAAGGGAGATAATAAATCAAAAGTTTATTCAAGTGGTGTAGAAATTAGTGGATATTGTCTAGATAGTATGGCACGTTTTCTTGGTAAAAATTTTAGAATAGAGGAAGAAAATAGTATTTTAAATGTTTTAACATCTTTTTTATATTTATTATTTTTAGAAATATATATTAGTTGGTTTGTTTCAAAATTTAAAAAAAAACATATCAACAAGGTGATTATAAACCACAACGTATATGCCGAAAGTGGTTTATTTGGTGAATTATCCCAAACTCTTTTTGGAAGTGAAGTATGTCTAGTTCAAAGAACGTTTAAAGATGTAATTAAAATTGATAATTTAAAAAAAGATTTATTTTGTTATATACCTGATTTTAAAAGTAGCGGAAATAAAAACAAGAATTTTTTCTGGTATTCAAGTAATGCAATTACAAAGCAAAAAGATTTAGCAAACAAAGAAATGGACTTAAGTAGGATATTAGTTATCATGCATACATTTGCGGACGCAAGTCATATTCATCCTGTATTTGAACCCTTGTTTATATCGTATTACCAATGGATAAAAAAAACTTTAGAATTTGCAAGATCAATGAAAACTCAAAACTTTATTTTTAGGACTCACCCCTTTGGACTTAAGTTTCACCCAAAGGATAAATATACATTAATGAAATTATTCAAAAATTTACCAAATAATATAAAATTAGAAGATTCTAATCTTGTTGGAGACCCATCATTTCATTTTAAAAAAAATATTCCCATCATAGTGACTTATAAAGGTTCAATAACCCTAGAAATGGGCTGTTCTGGTATCAATGTTGTAGCAATGAAATTGCGAACAGGTAACGAGTTTTCAATAGTCCCTAACTCATTAAAAGAATATAAAGAAATTTTAGAAGGGAAGATAGATCCTAGTAAATTTTATTTGAAAAAAGAACAGATCATTGAGTACCAAAAAATGGAAACAAAGCTTAAAAATTTTATTAATCCTCAGGAAATTTAAAAATGTTCACATTTAATAAATGAAAAATACCTTTAATAAAATTATAACAAGAACGAAGGATTTAATGGACTTTCGTTTTACACGCAAATCTTTTAGTCAATTTGGTGAAGATTTGATTATGGAAAGTGCATTAAACATAATAAAAGAAAAAAATATTACTTATCTTGATGTTGGAGCTAATCATCCATCATTAATAAGTAATTCATATTACTTTTATAGAAATGGTGCAACTGGAACATTAATTGAGCCAGATCCAACATTGTATAAAAATTTAAAAAAAAAAAGACCTTACGATACTGTTTTAAATTGTGGTGTTGGATTTAGTAAAAAAATAGAAACTGCAAAACTTTACATTATGAATAACCCTGTTCTTAACACTTTTTCATTCGAGGAAGCAAAAAGAATGGAGGAAATTGCAAATTATAAAATTATAAATGATTTAGATATACAAATGATACCAATAAATTTTATTCTTGAAGAAATGAAATTTTTGCCTAGCTTTATTTCGATAGATGTAGAAGGTTTGGACTATAAAATATTAGAAAGTCTGGATACACAAAAATATAGACCGGCTTTAATTGTAGCAGAAACTTTAACTTTTGAACCAAATACTGGGGGGGAAAAAATAGATCAAATTATTGAACTTATGCAAAAAAAAAATTACAAAGTTTTTGCTGATACCAGATTAAATACAATCTTTATTGATGAAAATAGATTATGATAAAAGTATTGGGTTTTTATTTTACGCATAAAATATTTAATTAAAATAGTATATGATTTTGTTTTTAGAAGCTGGTGGCCTTGGCAATCAATTATTTCAATATATTGGTCTTAAAAAATATTTTCCAAAAGAAAAGTTGATATTTTTAGGTCGTCAAAATATCCATCGGTTATTTGAAAATATTGATGGAAAATTTGTAAATACTAAAAATTATATGTTTTTTTTTTATTTATTAAAATATTTTATTATTTTTTTAATTAAAATTCGTTTACTCGGAGTAGTTTATGAGGACACAAATAACAGAAATTTTACAATTTCTATTAAAAAAGGTTTGTTTTGGTGGATAATAGTATGTCATAATATTTATTTTCAACATAAAGATATTATAGAACAAATTAATTATCCACCAATTTTAAAATCTGAAATTATAAAAAAAGGATATGAGTGGTTAGAGAAAAAGAAAATTAATATTCAAAAGAACAAAGTTGTATTTATGCACATACGTCGAGGAGACTATTTACATTGGCCATCAAAAGAATTTCCGGGAGCTTTGGATATTAACTGGTATAAAAGAGCAATGAGCTTAGTTAAAACAAAATTACAAAACCCTATTTTCATATTAATGGGTGATGACCAACAATATCTTCACGATTTTTTTGATGAAAATGAATCAATTATCATTTCAGATAATAAAGCTGAAATAGATTTATCTATCATGTCGTTATGTAATGCTGGAATATTATCAGCAAGTTCATTTGTTTGGTGGGGAGCATTTTTTGCAAACTCTTATAACAAAGATAATAGTTATTTTATTGCACCAAATTATTGGTTGGGACACAGAATGAAAAGATGGTTTCCTAAGAATTTTTATGTTCAGTGGATTAATTACTTTGAGTAAATCTATTTTTTATCTTTTGAATTTAGCAAATGATCTTCCCAAGTTTTAGAATTCATTCCAAATCTTAACAGTTTTGGAAATCTGCTAGTTACATAGTTTAAAAACCTCCAAGTTAAATAAGAATATTTTTGCTTGGAGAAGAAATGTCTGCTAGCACCATCAGATATTAAATGAAGATCAAATTTATCAGCAAGAAATTTTAGTGTACGCATCCTATAAAAGCCAATATGTTGGCCATGATCTAGTCCATAATACCACCATTCAGACGGTTTTGGAGCAGGATCAGAAATAATATTTGTAGTGAGGAGTATGTTTGGAGCAATTTCTAGTAATTTAATCATTTCATCACTGGGTCTTAAAAAATGCTCAAAAGACTCAAATGCTGTTACAAGATTTGCTTGATTATTATTATATTCAAATCCTTTTGCTACTAAGTTTTCACAATATAGATCAGACCAAAAAGCATTTATGCCTATATCTCTTAACGAACGAACTAAAAAACCATGACCTCCAGCGTAATCAACTACTGTTGAAGATCTATTTTTCATTAAAATTAATGTAGATAATACAAATGAAACATTAGATGAGTTGCGTAACATAATTCCTGTATCACTATTATTTATTGTAGAGGTGTAAGCTTCCTTAAGCCAATATGGATCCTCAGTTTGTACATATCCACAATTATTACATTCAAAATATGCTACATCTTTTTTTAAAAGCTCTGCAGAAAAGATTTGTTTGTTCAAAGTTTTAGAGCAACAACGACATTTATTCATAACTAATCTTGATTAATTCATACATTATTTTTGTTTTTTAAAGAAATAATTCATAACCCTACGAAAATGAAAAAAAATATTTGTAGGAAAACGCAAATTTTTGCCACCGTAATGATTGTTAAACGTCCAATTATCAGCCTCAATGTCCCTTTTAATCTCAGTTGGGTGTTTTAAAATCCCAATACTTCTTACTGGTAATTTAGAATTTTCATTATCTTCGGACTTAGTGTGAGTTGCTTCTATACCAAACCCAATATTGCTTACTAAATTAACGTTTGGGGTTGCTGTAAGACCACCATTATACCATACACTGGCACTCAAAGGATAATCCCAAGTATCAATTTTTTCTAAATACATAAGATTGAAAATATTTTTCCAATACTTTTGTTCAACTTTATCAGGTATTTTATCTGAAAAATCTTTTGAATTTTTCCATTCTGGCCAAAATTTCATATTACCAACATCGTATTTCTCCCAAGATCGTCTCCAAGATGCCCAGCCCCATAAACAAATATATTTTGAAAAATAATATGATGCATCTCCTCTTAAATTACCATTTTGGAAGTTATCTCCTGATATAAATGATACTCTATCATCATCATTATATCGATCTAATAAACTTTCACAAAAATTGAAGAAGTCCAAATGTGGTAAACAATCGTCTTCGAGAATAATTCCTTTTTCTTCATTTTCAAAAAACCAATCTATTGCAGTAATGCAACCTTTTTTACAGCCCAAGTTTTTTTCTTGAAAAAGGGTTTTTACCTCACAAGGCCAATCAACCATTTTTAGAATTTCTTTAACTTTTGCTACGCTTTCTTTTTCATTTTCATTACCTTGACGAGGCCCGTCACAAGCCACATAAAGTTTTGAGGGCTTCACCTGACGAATTTTTTCAAAAGTTTGCTTTGCTAATTCAGGTCTATTGAAAACTATAAATAATATTGCCGTATTAAATTTATTCACTATAAAATTAATTATTTAATTTTCTTAGATTTTTGAAAAAAATCATTTAAATTGTATTTATTGATTACAATTTTTAAACTTAAATTACATTTATAACAAGCATTTTTAATATATTAGATATATTAAAATCATAACTAATTTTATTAACACTCTGAACAATATAAATTATATATTTTATCTTTAACAAAATGATTAGATATATTAAAAATTTGTAAGGTAATTGCATTAATTTATAATATAATCAAAATAACAATGGACGACAAAAACTTGATAAACATTTATGGTAAAATGATGATTGGTATGGCTAAAGAACTATATCCTTATAATAGATCTATAACTGGTGAAGGTGTTAGACAGACATTAAAATTCATTAAAAAAAAAGTACCTTTGAAAAAAAAATTTTTTAAATCCGGAAAAAAAGTATTTGATTGGATAGTACCAAAAGAATGGAATATAAATAAAGCGTATATTTTAAATTTAAAAAACAATAAAAAATATGCAGATTTTAGTAAAAATAATTTGCATATAGTGGGATACTCACAACCTATTAATAAAATTATTTCTCACAGAGAATTAAAAAAACATATACATACTGATAAAAATTTTAAAGATGCAATACCTTACGTTACCTCATATTACAAAAAGACTTGGGGATTTTGCCTATCTCAAAATCAGTTAAAAAATTTAAAAAGTAAGAAATATAAAGTTATAATTGACTCCTCATTTAAAAACGGAGTGATGGATTATGGTGAAATTGTCCTTAATGGAAAATCAAAAAAAGAAATTTTGTTTTCATCCTATATATGCCACCCTTCTTTAGCAAATAACGAGTTATCAGGTCCAGTGATAAATGCTGCTCTAATTCATTACGTAAATAGTTTGAAAAATAAAAAATACAATTATAGATTTATCTTTGTACCAGAAACTATCGGTTCTATTGCTTATCTTAGCAAAAATCTTAATAAATTAAAAAAAGATATGTTGGCTGGTTTTATAATTAATTGTGCTGGTGATAATAGAGATTACTCTTTTGTAAGAACACCTCAAAAGAATACCTTTGCTGATGAAATAATGGATTCAAGTTTTATTGGATTAAAAAAAAAAAGTATCTATGAGTTTACGGATAGATCATCTGATGAAAGACAATTTTGTTCACCTGGTGTGGAATTACCTGTCTGCAGTTTTTCTCGAAGTAAAGCAGGTAGTAAGACTTACCCAGAATACCATACTAGTCTCGATAATTTTTCAGTAGTTACAAAAAAAGGCCTGGAGGGATCATTTAAAATATTTAAAAATATAATCGATGCTTTTGAGATTGGAGCTTTCCCAAAGGCTAAAAATAAATGTGAACCATTTTTAACTAAAAGAAATTTATACCCAACATTAAGTATTAAAAAAAATATTGATAATGAATTAAAAAATCTTTTAGATATACTTGCTTATAGTAATGGAAAAAGATCAGTATTTCAAATTTCAAATATTCTAAACTTAGAACTAAAATATTGTCTAATAATTTTAAAAAAATTAAAGAAATATAATTTAATATTTTAATTTAGATGACACAAAAAATTTTAATTATTGGATCTGGATTTAATGCATTAGCTACAGCTCACTTTTTTAAAAAAAAAAAATATAATATAAAAATTATATTTGAAAGAAATGTTAAGGGTGTTTTGGGCTCAGTTAAAGTCGAAAATGAAAATTTTGATCTAGGATATCAATTTTTCGATGGTCTTGACCAAGAGACAGATAAATTTATTAGAGATATGTTTTCAAATGAAGATCTATTCAATTTTAAATATGGTGCTAGTACTTTCTCAAATAATTTATTATATGAAGATCACGCAATACCTTATTGGTTATCTTATGGAAAATTATTTGTAATTAAAGCATTTACTTTTTATTTGAGAAAATTTTTGATATCTTTTTTTTTTAAAAGTAAAAAAAAAGAATTAAATAATTTAAATGACTTATTTAATCAACTTCCTCTTTCTATAAAAAAAATTTTATCAAAAGGATGCGAAAAGCATTATCAAATTGAACCCCATAAACTAGAAGTGGTAGCAAATGAAATGAGTACATTTACAAATTTTAGACAAACACTTTTCAATGATAGCATTAGTAATCTTTTAAAGAAAAATTCAAATTTTTTTGATAATCATTTGGCTTCAAGGAGAAAATCTAATCAAAGTTTAGAAAATATTTCACTTTACCCTAAAGGTAAAAATATGGAATTCATAACTGATAAATTGATTATGAAATTAAAAGATCAAGGAGTTGTGTTTGAACAACATGATTTTGATAAAGTGTATTTAACACCTTGTTCAAAACAGGTGGACTTTAAAGATGAAAAATTTGATCAGGTTTTAATTACAACAAGCTTAAGTAACACTCAGAGAATATTTAAAAAAAATTTAGAAAAAACTTATGAACATTATGTTTCACAAATTTTTGTTTACTTTACAGTAAAAAAGACTGACTTTAAATTTCAATATGCACAAGTTAATGATTTAAAACTTTACTCCTCGAGGATAAGTAACTGCAGTCTATACTCAAAAGTTACTGGTGATAATAATCATTTATTAATAGTAGAAATACCAATGACTGATAAGAACGTACTATGGAATGATGATTATAAATTAATAAATATAGCTTGGAATGAAATAGTCAAATGTAGAATTGTTAATAGTGGGGAGACATATAAGACAGCAAAAATATTGAAAGTTCCAAAAACATTTCCAGTACCAAAAGTAAATTTTTTTCATTTCATAGATGAAATTAATTTAAATATTAAAAATAGATTTTATGGTAAAGTTGATATGATAGGACAAGGCATTTTTACTAGACATAAGTTTGTTAAAGAATTATTGAATAAATTTAAATAATGAAAATAATTATTATATCTATACACAACTGGGCATTACATTATTTAAAAGACTCTCTTAATAGCAGGCAATTAAAAAAAACTACATTGATTACTGATAAAATTACAAATGAACTTAAAAAATTCCTAAGATCAAATAATATTAAATATTTTGTTATAAATAAATTATCGATAAATAGTATAAAAAATATTGATCTAAGAAATAGCGTTATATTATCAGCTGGTTCCCCTTGGATTTTTACTGAAAAACTAATTAAAAAATTCGGAAATAATTTTTATAATGTTCATCAATCTCCATTACCAAGTATGAGGGGTAGTGTTGCTTCATACGTAATAATGTATGATATAAGGTCATTTCAGGTCTGTTTACACAAAGTTACTCCAAGGATTGATAGTGGAAAAATAGTTTATAGAAAAAATATATTCATACCATCAAATTTAAAAACACCCTTGGAAGTTAATAATTTCTTACAAATTAAGAATAGAGAAATGTTAAAAGAATTTTTAACTAAATTTGAAAAAAAAGATAAACTAATCGAAGATGCACAAAATAATTTTTTCTCAAGCTATAATACGAGACTTTCTAGTGATATAAACGGATGGATTGATTGGAGCTATAAAGTTGATGATCTTGACAGATTTATAAGGTCTTTTGGAGAACCATATAAAGGTGCCAAAACTTTTATAAACGACAAACAAGTAAATATAAAGTTTACCGAAAAATCGAAACAAGATGCAGCTAGGCATCCAGATGAAATTGGAAGAGTGATAAGGAAATTTGAAAAATATGTAATTGTTTCAGTTAATAAAGGAAGTTTATATATAAAAGAGTTATTTTGGAAAAATCAGAATATAATTGACAAGATTAAAAGCGGTGACAAATTTTATACTAAAATGAAATATTTAGATTTAAAAAATAGAAGAGCAAGTTTTATAAATAATAGTAAAAAAATTTATAATCAAAAAATTAAATTAATAAAAAGATAAATTAAGCCTTGAAATACAATATTAAAAAAATTTCAAATAAATCTGAAGTAGGTAATATTTATACAAGTTTCATAAATTTTTCTCCACAAAAAAATATTTTTTGTTCAAAAGAAATACTAGAATATTTTTTTAATGATTTAGATTTGTATATTGTTAATAAAAATGATCGTATCAAATCTTTTATTTATTTACTTAAAGATGAAAATAATTTTATTATATCAGAACCATTTATTTATAGTGGAATCATAAATCATCCAAAATTAAATATGAAGAATTCAAGATATAATAATGAAGTTTTCAAATTAAATGAATTAATTGTTAAAGAGATATTCACAAACTATGACAAAATAAATATAAACTTACCTATTAATTTTTTGGATACAAGACCATTCCTTTGGTTTAACTATAGTGGGGAAAATAAAAAAAAATTTCAAGTTAGTCCATGTTACACATCAATAATTAATATTAAGTCAAGAACTCATGCAGAAATATTTAATGAAATTGATGACGTAAAAAAGAGAGATATAAAAAAAGTTCTGCATGATAGTAAGTATAAAGTCTCTTTTGAATTTAATTTGGGTTTAATAAAGAAATTTTATGAAAAAACTATGGAAAAAAATAGAGGAAATTTTAATATTAATTCATTTAATAAAATATTTGAATTTATTAAAACTCAAATAGAAAATAATAAAGTCATACAGGCTACTACATATTATTTTGAAAAACCCTTATATTCTGTTCTCTTTTTGAATGACGACAATTCGAGCTGTTATTTGTACGGATCAGGTGACGTAGAAATTAAAAATAGATATGCCGGATCACTAGCATTATGGAAGGCAATTGAGCAATCAATAGATAAACAATTAAGTTTTATTGATCTGGAAGGGATAAATAGTCCTCATCGAGGCGAATACAAGTTAAACTTTGGTGGAAATATTCAAAGCTATTACAACATATGTATATAGTTTTAAAAAAAAATTAAATTTTTTTGCTTAATTTGAAAAAAACTTTATCCAAATACACAAAATATTTTTCTAACAGCTTTTCAGTATGAGCTATTGATAAGTAAATCACATTTGAAGCTAGTATATTATTTTTTAACATCTCAGATGATAAATATTTCTTTAGATCCGTATCACTTACCTTGTTTAATTTTATTTGAAGCAAAGACCCATTTCCTATTATATTTCCATCGATATTATACTTGCTTAAAATTAATTTAAATTTTTTTTTAAAAAATTTTCCTAGTTTAATTAGTTTTAACCACGACCGCTCTTTTTCCATTATCTCAAGAGTTTTTAAAGCAGCCGATGGACCAATTCTATCAGACCAAAATGTACTACTAATAAAACTGTTTTTTGCTTTTTGCATAACTTGTTTGTTTCCTATTACTGCATTGATTGGATATCCATTTCCAAGAGCCTTTCCAAGTATACAAATGTCAGGGTTTATTTTATATTTAAGATGAAGGCCACCAAAAGTTTGTCTGAAGCCACTGGTACATTCGTCAAATATCAAAGTTATTTTTTTTTTTTTGGTATAATCCCTAATAAATTTCAAAAAATCTTTTTTTACTTCTTCAAATCTTTCAACTTCCATTATAACAACCCCAATATCTTTATTTTCTTTTACTATTTTTTTAAATGAGTCTAAATCATTGTATTTAAAAGCTACTGAACTATTTTTTAGATTTTTATCCACACCTTCAATATTCAGATTTTTAAACAAGTGTGTATCTAGTTTTTTTTTTCCATTTAAATTTACACTTAAATACCAGTCATGCCATCCATGATAGCCACAAATTGCTATTTTATTTTTTTTAGAAAAAATTCTCCCTATTCTAATTGCAACAGCAGATGCCTCTGCACCTGTCCTAGTAAATTTACACATCGAAGACCATTTATGCATTCTAATTAATTTTTGAGACAGAGATACTTCTTCAACGCAATTTAGGGTTGACATTGTTCCTTTACTTATGATTTTTTTTACATGATTATCTATTTTAGAATTTGAATAACCTAAAATATTTGTACCAATACCCATGTATGAAAAATCAATATATTTTTTATTATCAAGAGACCATATAGTGCAATCTTTAGCTTTATCAAAATATGCTGGCCAATCTTTTGAATAATTTTCAGGATTTTTTGAAAATAGCGAGTTACCTCTTAAAATTATACTTTTTGATTTTTTCCATAATTTTTTATTTTTATTCATTGTATTATTTTAACTAAATTTTCCTAATTTATAAATTGTTTTCCAATCAAAATGTATTCTGGGATGAAATTCCATTACAATTTTTGTAATTAATTTTAAATCATTCTTCGTATCTACCGTCCATCTAATTTTCGATAAATTAAATTTACCAAAAGTCATGTTGTATTTTTTATATTTGATACTCTTTCTAATGTTTGAGGTAATATGCTCTTTGTTTGTACTGCTTTTGTTTTCGCTGTAAGATTTTTTCAAAGTTGATAATTTCACGATTTCAACATCTAATCCATCAGGAAAAGTTGGTGGGCAGACATTACTAACATAATCATAATTATTTTTTTGGTAAATACTTAGTAAACTATTTATTATATTTTTATCTACAAGTGGACAATCACCTGTGATACGTACTACATCAGATATACCAAATTTTTCAGCACATTCGATATACCTTTTTAAAACATTATTTTTACTTCCTCTAAAAATTTTAATATTATTTTTTTTTGCATATTTTTCAAAAATGCTATCATTTTTATTTTTAGATGTGCATAAAATTATATTTTTAATTTTAGATTTTTTACATCGCTTTATACAATAGTCTAGAACTGATAATCCTAATTTATTATTTATTATTTTGAAATGTTTCTTTGGTAAGCGATTAGAATCTGCTCTCGCAGCAATTAAAATTGCAAATACTTTTTTTTTATATTTTTCTGAGGTCAATTTTTTTAAATTTTTTTTTTAAGATTAAATTTGAACTTATTTTTTTTGGTTGTTTAAAATATTTTATTATTTGTTTTAATTCATCTGGACTGTGAACTCCAATGATTAAAAAGTCTATTTCTTTAATTGATTTACAAAAATCAAGACAAGCTTTAACTGGATGAACAGAATTTGCTTCACAAAGTTTAAACCAGTTTTTCAAATCTTTTTTAAATTTATGAGCTAAAGAATTATATTCTTTCACTAACATACCTTGTAAAAAAATAGATCTACCAAATATAATTACTTCTTCTCTTTTAAGTTTTTTTAATAAATTTCTTGATATAAAATCGAGATTAAAAGGATTAACCGGAAATTGAACTATATCAGGTATCCATAATTTAAGGATTTTTTTTAATATAGGCTCATCATAAACCGAAACCCCAATCTTACTTACAATACCTTCTGCCTTTAATTTTTTTAATAATTCAATCTTTTTAATCTGGAGTGCATCTTTTTGGTTATGCAGTAATAGGCTATAAATTTTTGAAGGTGAATTCCTATTAAAATCTAAGATTTTTTTTTTGACAGATATATAATTTGTTTTTTTATTCAAAAAAATTTTTGTATTAATATTCATTTTTTTATTAATAATTTTTTTTAAAATTTTATGGCTATTAAAGTACTCAAATGAGGTATCAATATTAAATAATTTATTTATCTTAGCAATTTTTGCTATTTTAAAAATTTTTTTATTATTGGTTTTTCTCTTTTCTAAACCATATCTAGATCCAAAATTTGCAGATCCTAAACAGAGTTTAACCATTTATAAATTTTTTATATTAAATTTTGCCAATATAATTTTCGTTTCTATCAATCCATTTTTTTAATTCAGCCTCTGTCATCCACTCTGGATTGTTTTCGCTATTATATACAAAATCCTTAGATACTTTTTTGCCACCTTTTATGCGAGATTTATCTTTTGCCCAATCATTAATCTGGGGTAGTATTTTATAGTGATCATCGTATTCATAAGTGAAATCATCATCTTCTCTACTAATCATTTGTTCATGTAATTTCTCACCAGGTCTGATACCTATAATTTTATGCTTAGCATTTGGCGCAATTACTTTTGCGATATCAGTAACCTTCATTGATGGAATTTTTTTAACATAAATCTCTCCTCCTAACATATCTTCAAATGCGTGCCATACTAGACCAACACCTTGTTCGAGTGAAATCATAAAGCGTGTCATTCGTTCATCGGTGATAGGAAGCTCTCCTTGATCTTTTAGTGATCTAAAATATGGAATTATAGATCCACGTGATCCCATCACATTTCCATATCTTACAACAGAGAAGCAAGTATTACGTCCACCAGCATAAGATGTGTTACTTGCTATAAATAATTTATCAGACGCTAGCTTAGTTGCTCCATAAAGATTAATCGGACTACTTGCCTTATCAGTTGAAAGAGCTACTACTCTTTTAACATTTTGATCAATACATGCATCTATTAAATTCATAGCACCATTTATATTCGTCTTGATACACTCAAAAGGATTATATTCAGCAGCAGGAACGATTTTTGCTGCAGCAGCATGTACAACCAAATCAACGTTGTCTAAAGCACGATGAAGTCGATCTTTATCACGAACATCACCAATAAAAAATCTCACTCTTGTGTCATCTTTAAATAGTTTTGCCATCTCAAATTGTTTCATTTCATCACGTGAAAAAATTACTAAGCGCTTAGGGTTATATTTTTTAAGAGTAAGTGAAGCGAAGCTATGACCAAATGAACCTGTTCCACCAGTAACTAATATTGAGGAATTTTTTAACATTATTAAAAATTATAGATTGATTTATAGATTATTTAAATAAAAATTTCACTTGTACTAAATAGTAATAAACATTTTTATTATAATTGTTTTTTTGTGTTTTTTCAAAAACATAGTGTTTAAATAAATCATTTCGCTATAACTACACTTTATTTTTACAATATTTAACAATTATTTTTTTTTAAAAATTAATCGTTTTGTCTCTATTTGATTGGGCCAGGTATATTACAATCATACTTGCATCATTAAATTTTCAATTTTTTAAAACATTTATTATAAATTTAATACCATTTTTTATGTTGTAATAACGTCAAAATTTAAGATATTTTTAATCCTCAAAAAATCACAGAATTACAACTTATTAATAAATTAAATTATTAATACTCACAATAATTAAATATAATTGATTATGTCTTAGATTTTCGTTTATTTTTTAATTGTAAATTGATAATTTGCTGCTGTTATTTAATACTGATAACCAACTATAAATACTTAAAAGTTGTAACCTATTTATTAAAATGTGACATAAAATATTGATGTTATGAAAATTGAAACAAAACGTTTTAAGTTAAGAAATATAGTAGTTTCCGATGCAACAAAAGAGTATTTGAGTTGGATTAATTTTTCCAAAGAAAATATTTTAAGATCTTCAGAAATTAAAAATTTATCAGACTTAAAAAAATTCATCAAAAAGGTAAAATCTAAGAAAGATATCAATTATGAGCATCATCTTATTGGTTTAGGAAGGAAAAAAGTTGAAGTATTAAAAAAAAGCTATTCAAAAAAAAATATTAAAACTATCTTTTTGGCTATAATTGACAAAAAAAATAATAAACACATAGGAAATATTAAATATGATCCAATAGACGTTACAAATAAATTTGCTGTTATGGGTATATTAATTGGAAACCCTGATTATAGAGGAAAAAAAGTATTTAAGGAAGTTTTTATAAAAACCTCAGAGCATATATTTTTAAAATATAAAATTAACAAAATTTATTTAGGTTTAAAAAAAAATAACTTAAATGCTCTAAGTGCTTATAAAAGATTAGGTTTCAAAATTCATAAAAGTAATCAGGCTGGTTTTTTTATGAGTATTGATTTGTCAAATTTTTTTAATAAATAAATAATAATTTTATTTAAATTTTTATCTAAAATAAATTCACTCATAGTTTACTTTGAATTTTACTATTCAATCAAATTAAATTAAA
>MDTB01042386.1_pt1 | contig 25409 bp, 25 predicted proteins | sample 811161 | NCBI WGS metagenome assembly MDTB01 (sample SAMN05326650, study PRJNA326480) | marine metagenome | isolation source: seawater | place: Mediterranean Sea | collected 2009
AAGGATGAGTGGAAAGAAATTGATGAGAATCGCCCTTGCAATCCGATAATGGCGCGATATTATTCCGATCTACCATTTTTACAATCCAATTTGGAGTTTAAGAAGAAGTGAAAAGCCTATGTGTTGTCATGGATCCCATTGAGATGGTCAACTTTGCCAAGGATACCACTCTTGGTCTACTGATGGCTGCCCAACGGGCGAATTTCCAATTGTTCTACACGTTGCAAAATCAGTTATTTATGAGAGATAGTGAGCCTTTTGCAGAGATGCGGCCGCTCAAAGTATTCGACGATTCAAAGCTTTGGTACTCTTTGGGGGCGTCTCAGTCGAGGCCACTATCGGGGCTCAATGTTGTACTCATGCGGAAAGATCCCCCCTTTGATAATGAGTACCTCTACTCAACTTATATTTTAGAAGCCGCTGAAAAGCGTGGCTGCCTGGTGACTAATAGACCTAGCTCTCTGCGAGACTGTAATGAAAAAATATTCGCAACTTATTACCCCAACTGCACCCCACCGCTTTTAGTAAGTAGTGATCAAAAGCGTCTGAAAGAATTTGTTGAAAAGCATAATGATACCGTCTTAAAACCGTTGGATGGCATGGGGGGTACTTCGATCTTTAGAGTAAAATTAAACGACCCCAATTTAAATGTAATTCTAGAAACTCTTACTAAAAATGGTCATCAAACGATCATGGCTCAGAGTTATATCCCTCAGATATCGGCTGGTGATAAACGGATCCTAATCGTGGGCGGTGAGGTTGTGCCTTACTGTCTGGCTCGAGTTCCGAGCAAAAATGATTTCCGCGGCAATCTGGCGGCTGGCGGCAAGGGAATCGTTCAACCTCTCAGTTCAAGAGACCATTGGATAGCGAGTCAAATCGCCGCTAGTTTGGTATCGCGGGGTCTTCTCTTAGTAGGCCTCGATATTATAGGCGATTTTTTGACAGAAATTAATGTTACGAGCCCGACGTGTGCAAGAGAGATCGAACGAGTAACAAATTTGCAAATTTGTGATCAGTTTATTGAGGCTTTAGAAAAACAACTTTTTGAAAAAAAGAAAGATAATTTAAATTTAATGTTTTGATTTCCAAAAAACATAGTATATTTACACTTGAGTTTTTCGAAACAAACCCTCATATTGTTTTTATGGATGATTTTAACAGCGACTTTCCCAGTCTCAAGAATCACTTTCTTCTTGCCATGCCTGGACTCAAAGACCCTCATTTTTCTCATGCGGTAGTTTACCTATGTGAACATAGCAAGGAAGGGGCAATGGGCTTAGTGGTCAATAATCAGATGGATATACCCGTCAAGGCTATTTTCGACCAACTTCAACTTGAGTACTCTGATGTAACGAGCACTCCTCTTGTTTTTTCTGGTGGTCCTGTGCAACGAGATCGTGGTTTCATTTTGCATCAGAACTGCACCCAAAAATGGGAATCAACTATAGAGATATCAGAAGACATAAGCCTGACGGCCTCAAAAGACATTCTAAGCGATATCGCTTTAGGTCATGGGCCGAAGCATTCGTTAATAACCCTTGGTTATTCTAGCTGGGCGCCTGGGCAGCTAGAAGAGGAATTGGTCCGAAATAGCTGGCTCACAGTTCCAGCCGATTCAGCAATTATTTTTAATACTAAATGTGAAAACAGAGCTCGTGCTGCTGCCTCCTCTATCGGTATAGATATGAATAAGCTCTCTTTTATCTCTGGTCATGCCTAGAGATGCCCGTTGTCAGGCATTAATTGGTTTTGACTTTGGACTCAAACGAATAGGTGTTGCCACTGCAAATATCACTGCCAAGATTGCAACACCGCTAACTATTTTAAATGCAAACAATGGAGTGCCCGACTGGTGTGCTGTTTCGCGCATTATTGATGAGTGGTCTCCTGATTTATTAGTAGTCGGCCTCCCACTAAACATGGACGATTCGGATGGTAAACTAAGTGGTAGAGCAAAAAAGTTTGCTCGACAGCTATCAGCAAGATTCAATAAACGTGCCGTCATGGTAGACGAAAGGTTATCGAGTCATGAGGCAACAAAATTTCGGCCCGGCGGGGAACTAGATGATTTAGCGGCAGCTTTTATCCTTGAGACATGGCTCAATGCGCCTTCTTCAGCATCCAACCCCTAACCGAATATGGTGCTTGACTTTTCACGACCTTCTCCAATGAATACATTTTGTAACCAACTTGGGTAACAGCCTAATTCCTAGATCCAATAATAGAGTATCCAGGCAACTATGACATTAATTACAGAACGCGTTGAGCAGGTAAGAGAACGTATCAGGAGCGCGGCTCAACTAGCTGGACGAGAGGTTAGTGAAATTAAGCTACTAGCGGTCAGCAAAACAAGGAATGCTGATGATATCAGGGTCGCAGTTACCTCGAACATAATAGATTTCGGGGAAAACTACTTACAAGAGGCGCAGGAAAAAATAAAAAAGGTATGTCTAGACGGTTTAAAATGGCATTTCATCGGCACATTACAGAAAAATAAAACCCGACAGGTAGCTGACCTTTTTGATTGGGTACACAGCGTAGACCGAATCGAGATTGCAAAACGTTTGAGTGCGCATCGAAATCTTCAATTACCACCTTTAAATGTCTGTCTTCAAATTAATATTGATGATGAGTTATCTAAATCTGGATTCAAGATCAAAGAACTTTCAAAGATAGTTGAACAGGTTATTGAACTACCGCAATTAAATCTACGAGGTCTCATGGCGATACCAGCATCCAAAATTATTGAGATAGATCAACGTAGGAGCTTTGCTAAGCTCAGTCATATATTTGCTGAAATCAATAATAGATTGGATAGTAATGATAAATTAGATACCCTCTCCATGGGGATGTCTCAAGATTTAGAGGCCGCCATCCTCGAAGGGGCAACTATAGTGCGTGTTGGAAGCGACATTTTTGGTCCTCGACGAAAAGTCGCTACAAATTAGGAACCTACATTGACAGATGACATCTACAAAATCGCGTTCATTGGCGGCGGAAATATGGCTTTCGCTTTAATAAACGGACTAATAAGTAATGGGTATCCAAGTACAGAAATACTTGTCAGCGATCCAAGCCAAGCGGCCAAGAACAGCCTCACCAAACAGCATCAGATTGAATTTATGAGTGATAACAAATCCGCTGTTCGTTATGCCGATATAGTGATACTCGCAGTTAAACCACAAATACTGAGGGAAGTGGTTTTAGAGTTATCCTCAGTGATACAAGTGCAGACAGTGGTAGTCTCCATTGCTGCGGGAGTACCTATAAGTGCGTTACAAAAATGGTTTGGTAAAAGTGTCCCAATTGTTCGTTCAATGCCTAACACGCCTTCAAGGCTCATGGTAGGTGCTACTGGTATGTATGCTAACCGACATGTAACTATCGAAAAATGTTCAATTGTAGAACGTATTTTCAGCACTGTTGGTTATACCTGTTGGCTTCAGAATGAGAAAGATATAGATTCGGTTACGGCAGGTTCTGGAAGCTCTCCAGCGTATTTTTTTCTTATTTTTGAGATAATGCAACGCGTTGCTGAAGATTTTGGTCTTAGCCCTAGCGTTGCAAAAAATCTAATATTACAAACTGCAAAAGGCTCGGTTGAAATGGCACTCAATTCTCACTCAGAGGTTGGTGAGCTTCGAAGTCAGGTTACTTCACCGGGTGGAACGACAGAGCAAGCCATAGCTACACTTCGGGCCGGCAATCTTGACCTACTTATTTTTAAAGCAATGAAAGCAGCATTAGAACGAGCGCAGAAACTTTCAGAGGAATATGGACAATAATCTAATTATATAAAAGGTGTAAGTTTGCATGAGCGCGTTTAACGATTTGGCCCTAAACCTGATACATATCGCTTTGCAATTATGTAGTTTTTTTATGCTATTGCGTCTTCTTTTACAGTGGGTCCAAGCTGACTTTTTTAATCCCCTAGCCCAAGCAATTTTCAGAATCACTGCTCCTTTAGTTGAACCTCTTCATAGAGTCTTTCCCACCCTCGGCACTTTTAACACAGCTGCATTGATGGGAGCGTTGGTGTTCAAGTGGATATACGTTTGCATTTTGATATTAACAGGTCAGAGACTTTTCATCGAACTTCCAAGTTATTTCCTTATTTCAATTTATGAAGTTACTGTAAGCGTAGTAGATATTTATTTTTGGGGAATAATCATTATAGCTGTTGCTAGCTGGCTAGATGCGTTGCAGCATCCTCACATAAGCCTGATAAGCCAGATAGTGGAACCTTATCTTAGCCCGTTTAGACGCCTAATTCCTCCGATAGGAATTCTCGATATTTCATCGATGGTTGCTCTAATTGGCCTCATAATAATTAGGGATAGAATCTTACCAACAGTTAAATACACAATAGAGTCAATTTTATTTTGATCTAATTTTTTTACTAGACTGCGGGATCTGGGTAACAAGAATGTACATCCTCTATATCTCTCAAAACCTCCGCTGATAGCCTAACTGAGTGAGCATCTATGTTTTCTTGGAGCTGCCGAATACTGGTTGCGCCAATCAAGCAACTACCTAAAAAAGGTTGTTGAAGAACGAAAGCTAACGACATCTGAGCTAGAGATAAGCCATGTTTTCGAGCAATCTCTGCATATGCTTCTGTTGCGATATATACTGATGCGCTGCTGTATCTGGAAAAGCGTTTAAAAAGCGCCAAGCGGGAATTCTCTGGCATATTCTTGTGCAAATATTTCCCACTTAAAACCCCAAAGGCCATCGGCGAATACGCTAACAACCCGACCGACTCCCTGAGACCCATCTCAGCTAAACCAATTTCATATTGCCGCGTAAGCAAATTGTAGGGATTCTGTAAACTAACGATTCTGGGTAAGCGATGCTTGTCTGAGCAGCGCAGATATTCCATCAGACCCCACGACGTCTCATTAGAAATGCCAACATACTTAACCAGCCCTTCATTCACTAATTCACCTAACGCCTCCAAGGTCTCAAGAATAGTCACACCGTCATTTTTAGGATTATGAAGGTAAGCTCGCTTCCCAAAAATATTGCAGTCTCTCTCAGGCCAATGGACTTGGTAAAGGTCAAGATAATCGGTACGAAGGCGCACCAACGAGCCCTCTACTGCTCTCCTAATATTGTCGCGATTTAAATTCGAACCACCTCTGATATATCCGGCGTAGGGGGTATTTAGGCCAGTTGATCTACCAATTACCTTTGTAGCCAGGACTACCTCATCCCTATGACCTCTATCAGCTAACCAATTCCCTATGTAGCGCTCGGTCAATCCGTAAGTCTCAGGACGAGGCGGCACCGGATACAACTCAGCCACATCAAATAAATTAATGCCACGCGACTTTGCAAAATCCATCTGTGCGAATGCTTCACTCTCATTATTTTGTTGTCCCCATGTCATTGTGCCTAAACCAACGACCGAAACTCGGGGGCCATTCGCCCCCAAATTGATATAACGCATATCCTCTTCTCCGGAACATTTTAAGCAAATAATCCTTTCATAATAACAAAAACTTCCCAATTTTCGTTGTACAATGTTACTTTGTTGTTTAATTGTTAAGTTGTAAATTTGGCTACCAAAATAGTTTCTAATCCTCTAGACAGATCCAATTTAGGAGAGATCCAAACGGACGTCGTCCATATTCCTGAACCACTTGAGTTATCATGCGGTATGAGGTTGTTAGATCATGTTCTGTGCGTAGAGACCTATGGCCAACTTAACATAAATAAATCAAATGCGGTGCTAGTTTGTCATGCACTAACCGGTAACCATCATGCGGCTGGGTGGCACGTTGGTGACAAAAAACCAGGCTGGTGGGATAACGTGATTGGTCCGGGTAAATCAATTGATACAGACCAATTTTTTGTGGTGAGCCCAAGTAATATAGGCACATGTCACGGTAGCACGGGGCCACTTTCAATTAATCCCAAAACGAACGCAGCTTGGGGTCCACATTTTCCAAAACTACAAATCAGTGATTGGACCGCCTCGCAACGCATGCTTATGGACCATTACAAAATAAAATGTTGGGCTGCAGTTATTGGAGGAAGCCTTGGCGGTATGCAAGCAATGCATTGGTCTATAACCTATCCTGATAGATTATTAAGCGCAGTCGTGATTGCTTCCGCAATGAAGTTATCCGCACAGAACATCGCTTTCAATGAAATTGCACGGCGAGCAATAAAGGCAGATCCTAATTTCCATCACGGGCATTACCAAGAAAAAAACAAAAAACCCCTCCAAGGACTCGCGCTAGCTCGAATGATCGGCCATGTAACCTATTTATCCGATTTATCTATGGCAGAAAAATTTGGTCGAGAGCTACTTAATGGTAATTTTCTTGGCGAAAAGGGAGAATCTATTGAGTTTAAAATCGAGAGCTATCTCAACTATCAAGGCGACAAATTTGCACATGGATTTGATGCAAACTCCTACATACTCTTGACGAAAATGTTGGACTATTTTGATCTCGGTAGTGAATATAATAAGCAACCAAGTGTCGCTTTTGAGGTAGCTAGCTGTAAATTTTTAGTTCTCACTTTCAGTAGTGACTGGAGGTTTCCTCCTGAGCGATCTAGGGAAATAACGAAAGCGTTGATTACTGCCGGACGCGATGTCACCCATGCTGAAATCTCTTCATCGCAGGGACATGACGCATTTTTACTTCCTAACTCAAGATATCAAAAAGTTCTCAGCACCTTCCTAAATCGAATCGTAAAAAACGTCAATTGCTGAACTATGGATAAAATACTAAATTCAATACTTCCTTGGATAAGATCGAATAGTCGTGTGCTTGATTTGGCTTGCGGAGACGGGAGCCTTTTAGGAAATCTACAGAAAATCCATCAAGTAAACGGCTACGGTTTAGAGATCGATGAAAGATCTATCATTGAATGTATTAAAAAGGGTATAAACGTTATTGAGCAGGATCTCGATACTGGATTAAGCAACTTTTCCGACAATTGCTTTGATAGTATAATTATGGCTCAGGCGATCCAAGAAATGCGTCACCCACACCTACTTCTCGATGAGATGTTGCGGGTTGGTCGCGAGTGTATTATAACTTTTCCTAATTTTGGACATTGGTCAGCACGCTGCCAGTTATTCTTTTTAGGTAAAATGCCGGTTACACGTCAGTTATCCTACCAATGGTATGAAACACCAAACATACATTTTTTTACTTATCGCGATTTTAAAATGCTATGTGATGCTCAGAAAATCCGTATCTTACATTGTGATTGTATTGCCGAGACATATCCCGATATTTACCTGAAAAAAATGTTCCCAAACTTGTTCACACAAACAGCGGTTTTCCATCTCAGTTTATGAATAATTACTATCAGGAATTTCAATAAACATGCTTTATCGTATCCTCCTCGTTACTTTGCTCACAACGTCTTTAGGAAATGCAGAATCATTTAGACAATATGGAGAGCTAAAAATCTTTTACAGCGCTTTCCCTAGCGCATTTATCACTGCGGATATTGCAAGCAAAAATAATATCACTCGCGGAATAAATCGTGGAATTGTCAACATTTCGGCTATGGAGCGCCTAAGCAGTGGGCTCCCTGCAAAAGTCACAGGTGAGGCAATAAATATAATACAACAAAACCAGACTTTAAAGTTTAAAACAATCCGAGAAGGGACATCAATATATTACATTGCACCTTTCAAATTTGAAAATGAAGATTACTTGACCTTTAAAATAAAATTACAGATGAGTACCGGTGAGCAATATGACATTAAGTTTCAGAAACTTATGTACATTGACAAATAAATTTTGAAGCGAGTAACCAAGATGGAAGTAGTTTTAGCAAGTAGCAATCAAGGAAAGATCAAAGAGTTTCAAAAAATTCTCAGCGACGTCGGAATGAATATCACGCCGCAAGAAGAATTTTTCGTTCAATCTGCTGATGAGACAGGCTTGACCTTCGTCGAAAATGCTATTTTAAAGGCTCGACATGCATCTCTACAGACCAAGTTACCTGCAATAGCGGACGATTCAGGGCTACAAGTAGACTTCCTAAAAGGAGCGCCAGGAATTTATTCAGCAAGATTTGCAGGGGACAAAGCATCTGATGAGGAAAACAATAACTATCTTCTAGAGCGTTTAACGAAAGTACCAAAATCACTCCGCACAGCTCGATATCAGGCTGTGATTGTTTTTCTCAAAGATTATGCAGATCCTAAGCCAATTATTTGTGAAGCACATTGGGAAGGTCACATCGCTACCGATCATCAAGGTGAAGGCGGCTTTGGATACGATCCCTTGTTTATTCCACTCGGTCAAACACTCAGCGCGGCAGAAATGCGAATAGATGAAAAAAACAAAGTCAGCCATCGGGGTCGTGCACTGTCAAAACTAGTGGACTATCTTGCTAATTCTCAAAGTATGTCGTGTTAAATACCACTAATTTAAAAACTATGACATTGCGCCCGCCGCCACTGGCCATGTACATACACATTCCGTGGTGCTCTAAAAAATGTCCCTATTGCGATTTCAATTCCCACGAAAGTCTCAAAAAAATTCCAGAAAAAAAATATGTCGATGCATTGATGGCTGATATTAAAACCGATTTAGATTTCGTTCAAGGCAGAAAATTAAGCTCCATATTTTTTGGTGGCGGCACTCCAAGCCTTTTTACAGGAGCTTCTATAAGTACAATTATAAAATTTGCAGAGCAATTAGTTGGATTTTCTGATGACGTAGAGATTACTCTAGAGGCTAACCCAGAGAGTGTGACTCTGCAAAAATTACAAGACTTATGCGAGGCGGGTGTCAATCGAATTTCGATCGGAGTGCAAACGTTCAACAATCAACAATTAAACCTACTTGGTCGCCTGCACTCAAGTTACTCTGCCATAGAAGCGATAGAGATGGCGAAATCCGCTGGCATTAACAGAATAAACATAGATCTAATGTACGGATTAAAAGCACAAAACGTGTCTAATGCTTTAAAAGATTTACAATTTGCTATCTCAACAGGTGTCGAACACATTTCTTGGTACCAACTCACCATCGAGAAGAACACTATGTTTTTTAATAATCCTCCAAAATTACCAGATTGTCGAGTCATATCAGAAATTCAGGATCATGGTTTTCAACTATTGGCAAATCATGGTTACGAGCAGTATGAGATATCGAGTTTTGCAAGGGAAGGAAAGCAGTGTACCCACAATCAGAATTATTGGGAATTCGGAGATTACATTGGCATTGGCGCCGGTGCACATGGAAAAATAACTCTTCATAACGAACAAACACTATTACGCACTGTACGTACTAGACAACCAAACGACTATCTCAAGCAAGAAAATAAGGGAGAGAAAAAAAGTATGTCTGTCGAGGTACCACAGCGTCCCTTAGAATTTATGATGAATGCTCTTAGATTGAAGAATGGAGTGCCATTGAAGTATTTTTCGGAGCGCACGGGACTGCACGAAAGTTATATATCGAAAATTGTTGTCAACCTAAAAGAGGCAGGTTTGCTGGTCGACACAAAAAAACAGCTTTTGACCACCCCACTTGGTTTCCGTTTTTTAGATACAATACTGGACAGGTTTGTGCAGTCAGGTGATCTATCATGATCAGTAGTAAGTTTATGCTCGCATGAAAAATATCCAGTAATGTCAACAACAGTCGTAGCCAGGCAAATTCGATAGAAGGTATTGTCGTATTAAGATTTCAAGTGGTATTATATGTTATCATAGCCTCTAAAGTTTTATGGAGAGTAGGGAATGAGTGAGAGTCCGATCAATGTTACTGATACAAGTTTCGAGGCAGATGTCTTGGAGTCCGATGTGCCCGCGCTGATTGATTTTTGGGCGCCTTGGTGTGGGCCTTGCAAAATGGTCGCTCCGCTCCTAAATGAAATTTCGGTAGAATATGCGGGAAAACTGAAAGTGTGCAAAATTGATGTGGATAGCAATACTGAAACTGCGGCGAAATACAACGTCAGGGGTATCCCGACACTTCTTGCGTTTAAAAATGGTAATATCGAAGGAACTAAAGTAGGAGCGTTGTCAAAAAATCAGTTAGTTGAATTCGTAGAAAGTTTCGTTTAAAAAGGTACTATTGTTATTTGCAGATGTAAATATAATAGTTGTTATTCCTGTTCGTTCGGTTATACTTTGCTGTGTTAATTCCGTTAAAATTCCAAAAAGTGTCTGATGCGCGCACCGACTGGCGCCAAGGGCACAGCCAGTTTTATCACTAGAAAGATCCGACAGTTCATAATTGTCCTGTCTCGCAAGTAAAAAGTCTCTTTATGAACCTATCCGAATTAAAAGAAAAACCAATTGCCGATCTCATAGGGTTGGCAGAATCGCTGGGCCTTGATAACGTTGCGCGATCACGCAAACAAGACATTATTTTTTCCCTTCTTAAACGCCATGCTAAAAGCGGTGAAGACATATATGGTAATGGGCTTCTGGAAATTCTTCCAGACGGCTTTGGTTTTCTTAGGTCCGCGGGATCGTCATACCTAGCAGGGCCAGATGATATATATGTTTCTCCAAGCCAGATAAGACGTTTTAATCTTCGTACGGGAGACGCCATATCAGGTAAAATCCGGCCACCGAAGGATGGCGAACGTTACTTTGCTATGCTCAAAGTAGACAAAATTAACTTTGATACTCCAGAAAATGTCCGCAACAAGATATTGTTTGAAAATCTTACTCCATTGTTCCCTGATAATCGACTTACATTAGAGTCAGGAAATGGATCAACCGAAGACTTGACTGGTCGTATAATAGATTTGATATCTCCAATTGGACGCGGTCAAAGGGGCCTCATTGTTGCACCGCCAAAAGCGGGAAAAACTATTATGATGCAGCATATCGCTCAGTCAATCGTAAGAAATAATGCGGACTGCTACATAATCGTATTGCTCATTGATGAGAGACCAGAAGAAGTTACCGAAATGCAGCGAACGGTCCGTGGAGAAGTCATTGCATCGACTTTTGACGAGCCACCCACTAGGCATGTTCAAGTTGCCGAGATGGTTATTGAAAAAGCAAAGAGGCTTGTTGAACATAAAAGAGATGTCGTTATTCTTCTTGACTCCATTACCCGCCTTGCGCGAGCTTACAATACTGTGATCCCATCGTCCGGTAAAGTTTTAACCGGCGGTGTAGACGCACATGCTCTGGAAAAACCAAAACGATTCTTCGGAGCTGCACGAAACATAGAGCATGGAGGAAGTCTTACGATAATTGCAACATCTTTAGTCGATACCGGTTCAAAAATGGATGAAGTTATCTATGAAGAGTTTAAGGGGACAGGCAATATGGAGCTCCACCTCGACCGAAAAATAGCAGAAAAACGGGTTTACCCAGCCATAAATATTCGACGCTCAGGCACTCGTCGAGAGGAACTATTGATAGAAGAATCCGAATTGCAAAGGATATGGATTCTTCGAAAACTCTTACACGATATGGAGGATCTGACCGCCGCAGAGTTTATGGTCGAAAAGCTAAAAGGATACAAGAATAATAATGAATTCTTTGGCGCCATGAAGCGAAAGTGACCGCCTTTAAAATTGTCGAAAGCGCCCTCCAAATATAATGATCTCAGAGAATTTGTAGAATTTCTTGAGCTACGTGGTGAGCTGTTAAGAGTAATTGAGCCAATCGACCCGTATCTTGAGATAACTGAAGTCAGCGATCGTGTTTTACGCGCTGAAGGTCCTGCTTTACTTTTCGAAAATCCTATTGGTTTTAACACCCCGGTGTTATGTAATTTATTTGGTACGCCTGAGCGAATAGCTTTGGCGATGGGAGAAACCGGGCTCGAGGGACTTCGTAATATCGGCGTTCTCTTAGCTTTTTTAAAAGAGCCAGATCCACCCAAAGGATTAATGGATCTCTGGAATAAACGGCATAACTTCAAGCAAGTGTTAAATATGCCTGTCAAATTGCTGAAAAAAGGGCTATGTCAACAGGTGGTTTTAGAAAAAAATCAAGTTAATCTTGACAATCTTCCGATCCAAACATGTTGGCCTGGAGACGCAGCTCCGCTGATAACTTGGGCTCTCACAATCACGCAGGGACCTGAAAAGGAGCGCCAAAATCTTGGCATCTACCGAATGCAAAAGATCGCTAAAAACAAACTAATAATGAGATGGCTAGCCCATCGAGGTGGCGCACTAGACTTTCAAGAATGGCAGCAAAAATTCCCAGAACGTCCATTCCCTGTTGCAATTGCATTAGGAGCAGATCCCGCAACTACACTAGCAGCTGTTACTCCAGTACCAGACACGCTCTCAGAGTACGCATTTGCTGGCTTACTCCGTGGCAGCAAAACTGAAGTGGTAAAGTGCTTTGATAATAGTCTCGAGGTGCCGGCAACAGCAGAATATATTCTTGAGGGATACATCCATCCCGGCGAAACTGCCATAGAGGGACCGTTCGGTGATCACACAGGATACTATAACGAAGCAGAAAACTTCCCGGTATTCACTGTCGAAAGGATCACTCATAGAGAGAGTCCAATATACCACAGCACATACACCGGAAAACCACCAGATGAGCCAGCAATACTTGGAGTAGCGCTTAATGAAGTATTTGTTCCAATACTTCAAAAACAGTTCCCTGAGATAGTCGATTTTTACCTTCCACCGGAGGGTTGCTCTTATAGACTTGCGGTAATAAGTATTAAAAAACAATATCCTGGACATGCCAAACGCGTGATGATGGGATTGTGGTCTTTCTTGAGGCAATTTATGTATACAAAGTTTGTTGTCGTAACTGATGATGATGTAGACATAAGAAACTGGCGAGATGTCGTGTGGGCAATAACAACCAGAGCAGATCCCTCGAGAGATACTCTTCTCATAGAAAATACGCCAATTGATTACCTAGATTTTGCTTCCCCAGTCTCAGGCCTGGGATCTAAAATGGGGTTAGATGCCACAAATAAGATAGGCGGTGAGACACAGCGAGAATGGGGGAAAGCTATTAGTATGGAAGAGTCAGTAGTTCAACGAGTCGATGAAATCTGGAATTCTCTGGGAGTTAAACCAAAAACTTGATTTTATTGCAACTTTTCGTCAAAAGAGTCTACATTTTAACTTTAACAGCAAAACTTTAAACGGAAATTTTTTTTAAAAAATTGAAGACAATAAAAGCTGGCAGCATGCTGGAAAATCTTAGTCAATGAATAAAAATTGGGGGGCTATCAGAAATTCTAAGCTAAGAGTTGCAATAATGAATAAACATTAAAAATAAAAATCGTTAAGATAACAGTGTCGGAAGTTTGTCAATTATTTTTGTCCATTTAACATGAAGAAAGCGTGCTTTAGGCGAATTAAAATGCTCTTTCAAAAGATAGTTCAAACAACTAAGTACCAAATAACCCAGCACATAAACCGCTGGTTAATAAAATTGTAAGCGCTTTGAGCAAGTCACCAATGGCCAAATCTTCTCGGAAAATTATTGTTACAGCGAGCGTTTTTTTTGCTGGGCTACTGTTAATATCAGCGACTTATTACTTCAAGCCAACTCAAGAACGTGTTTCACAACAGTCACCACAAGCTATTGAAGTAAGTATTGTCGAAGCTAGACCGAAGACTCACCAACTAACTGTGGTCTCTCAGGGCAACATCAGTCCCAAATACGAAATTGATCTGATAGCGCAAGTTTCAGGACGCATTGAATTTGTGGCGCCCAATTTCGCCAATGGTGGTTTCTTTAACTCAGAGGAAAAACTGGTTCAAATAGAGTCGATCGATTATGAGCTCAGCTTAATTACCGCTGAAAGTGCCGTAGCTAGGGCAGAAGAGCAATTAGCAATCGAACGTGGTCGCGCTAAACAAGCCCGGCGGGAGTGGCGAGATCTGGGCGACAAAGAAGCAAACGAATTGTTTTTGCGTAAACCCCAATTGAAAGCCTCAGAGGCAGCACTTGCCTCGGCTTCGGCTGAGCGTGACCGGGCACAAATCCAGCTTGATAGGACTACCATAGCTGCACCATTCGATGGAAGAATTCGAAGTACATTGGTCCATTCAGGTCAATTTGTGTCGCGCGGAACCCCCTTAGCAACTATATTTAGTTCTAATATAGCGGAGATACGACTCCCGCTTAGGGATCAACAGTTGCGATGGCTTAACTTACCATCGCAGCCCGCCAACCTTAACAGCCAGGAGTTTCCAGATGTCTCTATAAAGAGCACAATTGGTACAGTTCAGCACACTCGAGAGGGGCGCATTGTGCGAACTGAATCCTCAATCGACCCACATAGCCGAATGACATTCGCCGTAGCTGAAATAACCGAGCCTTTTTCAGAAACGAATGTTTCCCCGCTTGATATCGGCCGATTCGTAGAGGCAAGAATCACAGGAGTCACCTTAAATAATGTTGTTATTTTGCCACGCCATGCACTTTATAAAAATAATTTAGTACTTACCGTCACCGATGAAAACACAATTGTATTTGCCATAGTAGATGTCATTAAAACAAGTCCCGAACAAGCTATCGTTCGAGGCATAGTTGAGGGTACCCGAGTTGTTTTTTCTCGTATAGCAAATCCATATGCCGGAATGAGCGTCAGGCCTTCCCCGCTTCTTAAGCCAATCGAAAAAATCAAATCCGAAAATATCACAGGCGAATTGTTATGAGACCAATTGTCTCTTGGTTCGTACGGGACCCTGTGGCAAGTAATTTACTAACGATACTCATATTCATTGGTGGTGTGTTTGGCGCCATGTCGATGGGGAAAGAGGTATTCCCATCGGTTCAGGTTGATTACATACGGGTTATGATGCCATATCTCGGCGCAGGACCACAGGAGGTTGAAGAACAAATCCTCATCCCAATTGAAGAGGCTATCTACAGCATTGACGGAGTTGCGGGATTAGATTCCGTTGCCTGGCAAGGTGGAGGTCAGGTTATGGTGGAAGTCGAGGTGGGTTATGATAAGACTAAATTGACAAACCATATCAAAACTAATATTGACACCATTACGACATTCCCTAGAGAATCAGAGCGTCCTGAGGTTACAGAACAAGTATTTAGAGAGCGTGTAATGACCGTAGCCCTCTCAGGTGATGTTGCAACAGATGTTTTAATAGACTTCGCTGAGAAAGTCCGAGACGACCTTTCTAGATTACCTCAAGTAGAATCGGTCGAGCTTCAAGGAAAAAGGGCACCCGTTATATCAATCGAATTAGAAGAATATCAGATGAGACGCTTTGATATCTCTTTTGAGGAAGTTGTTGCAGCAGTACAACGATCTTCAATCACTATGCCAGCTGGTTCAATCCGAGGTGAAAACGGCACATTGCAGCTGCAAACCAGCGGTCAGGCTTTTAATGAATCCCAATTCAATGAGATTCTGGTGTCAAGTCGTCCAGATGGCACCAAGATCTCCGTGGGCGATGTAGCGAGTGTAATGGAAACATTTGAGGAAACCTTCTTTGAAGCCCGCTTAAATAGCGAAAAAATGATCTTCATTCAAGTATATACCGAAGAGAATCCCGACGTGGTCGCATCGACGGACGCTGTTAAAAATTATGTTCTCAACGAAACGTCATTTCTCCCCGGCAATCTAAAAATAAACACGGTTCAAGATCACTCCATAATGTATCAAGACCGTCTTAACCTGATTACCAAAAACGCCATTGGGGGACTAATTTTAGTATTTATTATCTTGATGCTATTTCTACGTCCCATCTTGGCTCTTTGGGTTTCCTTCGGGATTGGTATAGCATATGCCGGAGCGCTTTGGTTGCTTCCAGCGGCAGGAGTGACCATAAGCATGGCGTCAATGTTTGCATTCTTGCTAATCCTTGGGATAATTGTGGACGATGCAATTATCGTCGGAGAGAGCATATATCGACACCAAGAAGAAGGTTACGAAGTCCATGAAGCTGCAGAGCTGGGTGCTCACAGAGTCATGGTCCCAGTGGTTCTTGCAGTAACTACAACAATCATATTATTCGCAGTGATGTTTTTTTTACCGGGCTCGTTTGTCAAGGCAATCTGGGCAATTCCTATAGTTGCAGTTATTGCTTTAAGCTTTTCCCTTGTAGAGTGTTTATGTATTCTACCATCTCACCTGGCTCATATGGGCCCTGAAAAACCGCCCAGAACATACGTTACGTGGCAGCTAAAGTATTTACGTCAGAAGTGCTCCAACACATTGCTTAAAATTTGTAATAATAGATACCAGCCCTTCCTCGCTAAAGCACTAGAGTGGAGATATCTTACTATTTTATGCTTTTTAATTGCTCTTATTTTTGCGAATAGTCTCTTAAATGCCGGACACATAAAAAAACAATTCATGCCAAATGTGCCATGGGACTATGTCGGACTCGAGATATCAATGCCGGACAACTACTCAAAAACACAAATGATGTCCTTGCTTAAAAAAGCTGAAGCGGCGGCAGAGGAACTGGATTCGGACAGCGTGCTTAAAGAACAAGGGCTTGACGGCAAGGTAGTTTTAAATACCCTCGCTTTCCTCTTTGGCTACGACATAACTGTTTGGATTGAGTTGAGTCCGGGCGTGACAGAAGTTATTGACACCGCTATTGTTGGTGAGCGCTGGATTCACCATCTCGGGAAAATTCCAGAAGCCTCCAATTATCAGGCCTTAACAGGGTTCGGGGCAAAAGAAGATCAGGGTTTTTCTGTCCTAATTAATTCTAATGACAGCACGCAACTCAATGCTGCTAAAACCTATATGCTAAAATCTTTAATGGAAATTCACGGCGTCTCGAGAGTCTTAGATACTAGCGAAAGTTCTGGAATGGACCTGAATATTAGTCTCAAACCTGACGGAAATAACTTCGGTGTAGGGCTCACTGATGTCGCAAATCAGGTCCGACAGGGCTTTTATGGGGCGGAGGCACAGAGAATAGCAAGAGATCGAGAGGAATTGAGGGTCCTCGTGCGTTATCCGGAATCAGCCCGCAAGAATGTAGAGACACTCTCAGATATGCGTATCCGGACATCAGACGGCAAAGAGATACCGTTCTACTCCGTCGCAGATATCGAATATGTTGAGGGGGTCACAAGGATCCGTAGGGTTAACCGCGAGCGTACCAGTCGAATAAGGGCCTACGAGCAGAAGAGTCTCATCACAACAGATGAGATTAGCAAAATTGTGTTCGATGAAATCCGCCCAGAACTAGCGAGAAAATATCCTAGTGTCCGCCTGTCGAAAGATGGCTTCAGCTCTGACGAAACCGAGTTCTACCAGGCCGCTACAAAATTGCTCATCACAGCAATAGTGATAATTTATGGGCTCATGGTTCTCACCTTTAAATCTTACCTCAAGCCATTAGGTGTTTTGACGGCCATTCCATTTGGACTGATGGGCGCTATCTTCGGACATGTCCTATTTGGACTTGAGTTTAGCATGATGTCCTGGATGGGAGTTTTCGCGGCTACCGGGGTAGTAGTAAACGATAACCTTGTTTTAATCGAAAGAATTAATCAGTTAAGGCAAGGAGGGCTTGAAGTAAGCCAAGCACTTATGAGGGCTGGAAAAGACCGATTTAGGCCGATAATTTTAACCTCACTAACAACATTTATCGGTCTTATGCCAATAATCTTTGAGCCGAGTGAACAGGCGCAGTTTTTGGTCCCCATGGTGATATCACTCGTCTTTGGAGTGCTTTTCGCCACAACGGTAACGTTAATTTTTGTGCCGTCTATCTACCTGACTGCCGCAAGCTTCAGAGATTACTTGAGAGGAACAAAACTGCCTACAACATCTTTATGAGAATATAGATCTTGCTTTAACAAGATAACATTTTATCTCAGTGAAAAATAGGTTAAAATCCGCTACACATTAACTTAGTGAAAGCTCCCCTGCAGTAACACTTGATTCTTTTCGAAGGATTAAAACCTTTTCGGTGCCTAGCGCGCCATCAAACGGAAACACCCTTGTGTCATTAAATCAAATTTTACAACGGCTGGCTGACCCTGCAGCGAATCATCAACTCCTCGAAATCAAAAGAGGTGTTGAAAAAGAAAGTCTTCGGACTACCAATAATGGATTTATATCCATCACCCCCCATCCTAAAGCTTTGGGCTCTCCACTGACGCACCCCTCAATCACTACAGACTTTTCAGAGGCCCTACTTGAATTTATAACCGCTCCATCTAACAACATTTCTGATGTTCTGGGCGAACTAGACGATATTCATCGCTTTGTATACGCTCAGATCGGAGAGGAACTCCTTTGGGTCAATAGTATGCCTTGTCAAATGAAGGCAAATGTCGAAATCCCGATCGCAAAGTTTGGTCGTTCGAACGTTGGTAAGATGAAGCATGTCTATCGAATTGGTTTAGGGCATCGGTATGGGCGTTCGATGCAGACTATAGCGGGGATTCACTATAATTTTTCTGTTCCTGACTCAATTTGGCAGCAAATTGCAGAATTTCAAAAACCCAGACTTTCCTTAAAAGATATTAAGACTGATGGTTACTTTGGTCTAATCAGAAACTTTCGACGCTCAGCATGGCTCCTAAATTACCTTTTTGGCGCTACACCAAGTGTTTGTGCCAGTTTTGTCCATGGGAAAACACATAAGCTTCAGTTTCTAAACAACAAAAAGAGTTATTATAGTCCTTACGCGACCTCCCTCCGGATGGGGGACCTCGGTTATCAGAGCCAGGCACAAGCCTCTCTAAACGTCACGTACAATGATATGGACAGCTATACTACAAGCTTAAAAGCAGCGCTCCAGGAAAATTACCCAAAATATCAAGTTATAGGATTGAAAGATGACAGCGGTCACCTTCGACAACTAAACACTAATTTACTACAGATAGAGAACGAGTTTTATAGCGAGATCCGGCCAAAGCAACCAACCAAATCGGGTGAATCACCGATGCAGGCACTCCTTGACAGAGGTGTAGAATATGTTGAGGTTCGTTGCCTTGACCTTGATCCGTTCACCCTGCTAGGAATAGATTCTACTACCATCCGCTTTCTGGACACATTTTTGCTGTCATGCCTTCTTTCAGAGAGCCCGCTTTCAGACGAAAGAGAACAATATGAAATCGTCCACAACAAGAACGCATCAGTGTATCGGGGTCGTGATCCGCGGCTCCGTTTACGTTGTCAAGATCAGTCCATTTCACTGAAAGAATGGGGGGAAAAAATACTTATAGATCTTCAACCTATAGCCTCACTTCTTGATGCCGCCCATGGAGGTAATGCTTACGATGGTGCACTGGCTAAAATGGCTTCAAGAATTGAGCAACCAGCGCTTACGCCATCAGCAAGGATCATAGATGAAATGAATACACACAACGAGAGTTATATTCAGTTCGGAATACGCTGGGCTAAGCAACATTCCAAAAATTTTGCATCAAGAACCCCCGATGGAGCTTTAAATGTTAAACAACAAGACATTGCAAAAGCATCATTACTAAAACAAAAACAAATTGAGTCATCAGATCATCTGTCTTTTGAACACTATTTAGAACAATATTATCGTCAGTAGGAGATTGGAGTTTGTCGAATGCAATTGCGATTTTATAATATGCCATTGACTAGTTACCGCGCTGTAAACGCCTTAAGTGCCGTAGTCTGTGCTTGGCTATTTATTTTTGCCTTTTTCTACTTACAAGAGTATCTATCTCTACAGCCCTGCTACCTTTGCTTTACCCAGAGATTCTTTATAGTTGCTTGCGGCCTAGCATTCGCGATTGCCACAGTTCATAACCCTGAAGGAACAGGTCGTAAAGCCTATGCAGGCTGCTCCTCTCTATTTACGATGGCCGCAGCATTCTTTTCAATGAAGCAAATTTGGCTGCAAAATTTACCGGATGACTTGGTACCAACGTGCGGACCACCTGTCGAGTACTTGATTAAGGAATTTTCAGTTTTAGAGGTAATACCAATGCTGTTCAAAGGAGACGGAAGCTGCGCGGATATTCAATGGCAACTTTTTGGTTTGAGTATTCCGGTTTGGGTGTTGATTAATTCTGTTGGTCTCTTGACTGTCTCCCTTTATCAAATGCTCCGAGAGTAAACACGATCTCAATAAAAAATAATTTAGCCTGTTTTAACGCGCCCGGCAATATATTGCACTTTAACTTATCAAAATAATAGGTAACCCTCGACGGTTCTTATATTTGGAATCCTGTTGTAAACATCTGTTCAATAGGATTAAGATCCACAGTATGTTGCAAGCCAGACGGCAATATAATATTCTCTGAATAAATCTTCGAATGAAGGACTACGGAATGGGCGAAAGAGCAGATAATAAGTCCATGTGGAAACGCTTAGAAGGTATTCTTGACCACTGGATGAACCAACGTAAAGTTCTTTTATCACAGTATGGTGAGTTAGCCATTATAAAAACCTTCGATTCAAAAAACACACTTCATGGTGCCTCGGTGCAAGAATTCTGCCAATCAATGGTGGATTACTTATCACTCGTGCATTTCGAAGTGTTCGAACAGCTTTCTCAAGAAAATATTTTTTCTCGAGCCGAATATAAGCAAGAAGCCATGGACCTTATGCGTGGCATCCAAACAACGACGGATAACCTTCTTGATTTTAACGACAAATATCTCGCCCTTGATGACCTTGCAACGCTAACGTCTGATCTCTCGGCGCTAGGAGAAGAGTTAGCCCAACGTTTCGAGCTCGAAGATCATGTTATTGGACTGATCCGCAAATCAAAAGAAGGAGAACCGCAGCTGGTAAGCTAGATCATGCTGAAGAGCACCTTTTTCATCGGCTACGTTAGTTAAGCATCCATAGCCCTCATGTTTGCGTGCACCAACGAATCGGTTTACATATCTGCTTTTAAAAGCTCCACCTCAAAAACTAGAGTCTCATTGGGGCCAATTGGTCCCTGTCCTCCGGGGCCGTAGGCTAAATCTGCAGGAATAAATAACTCCCATTTTGCGCCCTCCCGCATTAACTGAAGCGCCTCTGTCCAGCCAGGTATAACTTGGGTTACCCCAAACTGAGCTGGCACTCCACGTTTTAACGAACTGTCAAACTCGGTACCATCTAGCAGTCTTCCAACATAATGCACCTCTACTGTGCTTTTTGCATTTGGTCTGGCGCCTACACCAGATTTAATAACTCTATACTGCAAACCGCTATCAGTCGTCACTACATCTGATTTTTGTTTGTTGGCACTCAAAAATTCCTCGGCTTTTTTTCTATTGCTTTCTGATTGTGCCGCAGTTGATTTATCCGCCAATTTTTGTTGAGCTTCCCGTTTTGCGGACATTTCTGTTTGAAAAATTTGCATTACCTCAGAAATTTGCGCCTCACTTAACCGAGGCTTTACTCCATTAACGCCGTCACTGAACCCACTCTGAAAAGCACTGACATCAAATTCTATACCCATTGATTCTACATTTTTGGCACTGTCCATCCCATATAAGTAGCTAATTTTCTGTTTTTGACTAACAAGATCATCGGTAACATAGTCTTGCGTAGTCTGTGTACTCACTTGATCGCATGCGCCGAGCAGTAATCCAAAAGAAACAAGACCAAATTTATGCATTTATTACTCCTAAACTCTAGTATGTTTTTAATACGAATGCTCTGAGATATAAAAATATAACTTACACAAAACTACGGAAGCCCAAGTGTATGTCATTTATGCTCCAGTTTCGACTCACAAAAATATTTGATTTATTAATGCAGAAACAGAGTTTTCAAGCGATGCTTAGATCCGTCGCTTAAATAACAAATCCCATGTGCCATAACCGAGTTGCCGTCCCCGTTGTTCGAACTTCGTAAACGGACGATACTTTGGTTTCAACGAGTATCCTCCCAACGTATCAGCACAATTCTCGAAGCCTTCAGAGAGGTTCATGACACTCAGCATGTGCTCGGCATAAGGCTGCCAATCAGTCGCCATATGAAAAACTCCACCTAGACGGAGCCGGCTGCGGACAAGCTCTGCAAACTCCTTCTGCACTAAACGTCTTTTATGATGCTTTTTCTTATGCCACGGATCAGGAAAATATAGTTGTAAACGATCTATACTCCCCATGCCAATACAATTTTCAAGAACGTCGTTCGCATCAGCGAGATATATCCGTAAATTAGTTAGCCCTGCAGACTGGGCACGATTCATCAATCTGCCTACACCGGGGGCATAGACCTCAATACCAATAAAGTTATTCTCAGGGTTCTTTTGAGCCATGTCAAACAAGGAATCACCCATACCAAACCCAATCTCGATAACGAGTGGGGCCAACAGACCGAACTCAACCTCAACATTTAAAAGCCCAGAACCCACATCTAAACCAAATTCCTCCCATACTTGCTTGAACGCGCGGCGCTGGGCCTTAGTAAAACGCCCGCCTCGTATTACGTAGCTGCGAATAGCCCTCGATCTACTCACGTTAGAAACCATATTCACCATAATTTTTTATAAACCCAACGGGTGTTAGGCAAGTTTGCGCCGCTTGCACGGCGATAGGCGAGGGGGTATTTCGTAACGAAATATTTTTGTAAAGTGTGTTATTTTTAAAGAAAGTTGTAAAACCACTTTTTACTTTTTTATCGTCTAAGTTTTTTACGTTTTAAGGATATACAAGCCCTTTTTAAATCTTAATTTATTTCTCCATCAACACTTTCACACGTTGCATAGCATTTTTTTCTAGTTGTCTGATTCGCTCTGCCGAAACGCCATACTGTGCAGCGAGATCATGTAACGTTGTTTTTACATCATCCAACCACCTACGTTGCAATATGTCTCTGCTTCTCTCATCAAGATCGGAAACTGCTCTCGCGAGGCGCTCATTGTTGTTGGTTTGATACTCACGATTCTCGACTATTTTTCCAGGGTCAGCCGAAGGATCTGACAAATAATACGCTGGAGTGATCACTGAAGCATCATCATCGTCTTCTGCCGTGATATCGAAGGCTGAGTCATGGGCACCTAGGCGCATCTCCATTTCCATTACATCTTTCACCTCGACCCCTAAGTCCTTCGCCACCGAGTCGGCTTCGCTTTGATTCAACCAGTGAAGACTTTTCTTCGCACCGCGTAGATTAAAAAACAGCTTTCTCTGTGCCTTCGTTGTTGCTACTTTAACTATTCTCCAATTACGCAAAATAAACTCGTGGATTTCAGCCTTAATCCAGTGCACAGCGAAAGAGACCATCCTAACTCCCTTCTCAGGATTAAAGCGCCGTACGGCTTTCATCAGACCAACATTTCCCTCTTGCACTAAGTCTGCAAGAGGTAATCCGTAACCATTGTATGAACGAGCAATGTGTACTACAAATCTCAGGTGGGCCAATACGAGTCGGCGCGCAGCGTCAAGATCTTCGTCATAATAAAGCCGCTCTCCCAAAATACGCTCTTCATCTGCCGTGAGGATCGGCACAGAGGATGCACCTTGGATATATGCCTTAAGGTTTGCACCAGGAGTCATCCACTCCATTGACATAACCGAATTATTCATCAAAACTCCTAATGTTGTACCACGTTTACAAAAGCGGACATTATTATAATAATAAATTTAAAGTTGTTCAAATTTCATACGGACGGAAATTATTTAAGGTTCAATACCCCTAAGATGACGACGGACAGCTAACCACGCACCTAGTAACCCCAACAATGAACCACCGCCCAAAATACTCATAAGACTCCCGGCGCTCAACCCATGAAGCAAAAATCGGCTCTCGTAGAGGCTAGCCAATACTTCGATCGAGCTATTTAACCAGTTAACCGAAAACCAAAGTAACGCAACTGATACCAAACCACCGGATAGACCAAAGATGAATCCCGTATACAAAAACGGGCGACGAACATAACCATCTGTTCCACCAACAAGACGAATTACTATGATCTCATCGGTTCGGCTTTGAATTGCCATGCGTATGGTATTTGCCACGGCAAGTAAGACTCCAAGGCCAAGGGTGATACTTAGAGCAGTGATTAATTTTTCTCCGATTTCCAACATAGATCTTAAACGTTGGAGCCACTGCATATCAATTTGCACTTGATCAACTCCCGAGAACTCTGAAATTTGATCGGCGACCTCTCCGGCTCGTTCCAGCCTAACGCTATCAGGTTGCACCACAAAGACTGCCGGCAAAGGACTTTCTGCTAAATAATCCAAAGCACTCCCAAATCCGGACAATGTCTGGAATTCTGTCAGCGCCTCCTCCGGGGAAATGTAAGAGACACTCGATACCCCAACTAAAGTCTGTAACTGGGTCTCTAATCTCTCCAGAATTCGTTCTTCAACTCCAATTTCCATAAAGACGGTCAACTGCGTGGATGCCTTCACGTTCCCGCTCAATCGCTCAAGATTTTCCACAGCAAGAAAAAGAGCTCCGGGAAGCGCAAGAGCAATTGCTATGATAAGAATTGTGATAGATGTTTGTAGAGGCTCCAAAATCATATCTCGCAGCGACTGAACCAAGGTTACTCGATGGTTGGTGATCTCACCTCTTAGGCGGTCTGCCAAAGTTAACGCGGCGTTCCCAGCAGCCAACCGATTTTTTCTTGATTCCTTATTCTTTTTCTTGCTCACGCTTACCACTATCCTCCGCTAGACCACCTCCATCCAGCCTCAAAATTCTGAGACGCATTCGATTAATCAAAGAGACATCATGTGTTGCAATCAAAACGGTAACTCCAACCGTCTGGAATCTGCGAAAAAGGGCCATTATTTCAGCGGATAATTGCGGATCTAAATTTCCGGTTGGTTCATCTGCCAAAAGTATCTTTGGCTTGTGTACGATTGCCCTTGCAATCCCTACCCGTTGTTGTTCTCCACCCGAGAGTTCCGCTGGCTTAAATTGTTCTCGATCCAGCAAACCAACGCTATCAAGAGCAGCGCGCACCCTGCGAGCCATTTCGTCTCTAGGATAACCGGAGACTTGAAGCGGAAGAGAAACATTGTCATAAAGGGTCCGGTCCATTAGAAGCCGGTGGTTTTGAAACACCACACCGAGCTGGCGTCTGTAGGTGGGAATCTGTTGCCTCCGAAGAAGATTGAGGTTCGTCCCATTAATTAAGATATTTCCTGAAGTGGGCCGCTCCATTAGCATCAGCAGCTTAAGCAAGGTACTCTTCCCTGCTCCCGAACGTCCTGTCAGAAAAGCCATTTCACCAGCATCCATATGAAAGGTGATTTTTCTTAAGGCCTCGTACCCAGTATCATAGCGCTTTCCTAATTCGTCGAATTCAATCACCGAGTTGCCTCGCTATCACCAACGTCTAATAAGGCATCGACAAACTCCGAAATAGAAAATTCATGCAAATCCTCTACTCCCTCTCCAACACCAATGAATCGTATCGGGATTCCGAATTGGTCTGCCAAAGCAAAGATTATCCCGCCCTTTGCCGTCCCATCAAGTTTGGTCAAAACAATTCCAGTCACATCAACTGTGGCGCAAAAGTCCCGTACTTGAGCGAGGGCATTTTGCCCAGTTGAAGCGTCTAAAACCAGTAATACCTCATGGGGA
>MDTB01092077.1_pt1 | contig 25409 bp, 24 predicted proteins | sample 811161 | NCBI WGS metagenome assembly MDTB01 (sample SAMN05326650, study PRJNA326480) | marine metagenome | isolation source: seawater | place: Mediterranean Sea | collected 2009
ATCTTTTAAAAATTGAAAATATAAACAATAAAGTTCCTTATGGTGATAGATCAAATACAATTATAGAGCCTTTATTAACGGAACAATGGTTTGTTAATGCAAAAAAACTCTCAAAAAAACCTATACAAATAGTAAAAGATAAAAAGACAACTTTTTTTCCCTATAACTGGACCAAAACTTTTTTTCAATGGATGAACAATATAGAGCCATGGTGTATTTCAAGACAAATTTGGTGGGGCCATAGAATACCTGCATGGTATGGTGATGATGGGAAAATGTTTGTAGCAGAAAATTATGATAAAGCGTTTGGACTAGCAAAAAAAACGTACAAAAATAAAAATTTCACACTTAAACAAGAGACAGATGTTTTAGATACTTGGTTTTCTTCGGCTTTATGGCCTTTTGCTACTTTGGGATGGCCAAATAAATCAAAAGAATTAAAAAAATTTTATCCTACGTCAATTTTAGTAACAGGTTTTGATATAATATTTTTCTGGGTTGCAAGAATGTTGATGATGGGAAATTATTTTCAAAAAAAAACACCATTTAATAAAGTGTATGTTCATGCACTTGTCAGAGATGAAAAAGGACAGAAAATGTCAAAATCAAAAGGCAATGTAATAGATCCTTTAGAATTAATAAATGACTTCGGAGCTGATAGTTTAAGATTTACGCTTATATCAATGGCCTCACCAGGAAGAGATGTAAAACTGTCAAAAGATAGAGTTATTGGATACAGAAACTTTATAACTAAAATATGGAGTGCGAACAATTTTTTAGAATTAAACAAATGTAAGTTGAATAAAAAAATTGATTTAAAAAAAATTAAGCTTCCAATAAACCAATGGATATTTAATGAATTCATATTGACACAAAACTTAGTAACTAAATATATTGAAAATTTTAGATTTGACGAAGCTTCTAGAATTACATACAGGTTTGTTTGGCATTCTTATTGTGATTGGTATTTAGAGTTTCTTAAACCAATTTTCAATTCCAAAGATAAAAAAAAGATTACCGAAGCTAGAATTTTTTCTTCATATATGATGTCAAATATACTAAAAATACTTCATCCATTTATTCCATTCTTTACAGAATCATTATGGCAAAAAAATTCATTTAACAATTTTTTTAAATCACCGTTAATTTTAGCAAATTGGGTTAATGAATCAAAGCAGTCTAACTTTAAAAAAAACTATAAAAATATTTCAGATATAATAGAAATTATTTCAAATATAAGATCTACTAAATCTGAATTAAATATAAAACCAAAATTTTTTTGTGATATAATTTTTTCAAATAAGTCTAAATCATTAAAGAGACTGATTAATAATAATGAAGAAATAATAAAACAAGTTGGGAGAATAAGTAGTTTTAAAGACTTTCATGAAAATAAACAAAATTTGATTGAAGTATTAGTGTTAAAAGAAAAAATATCTTTAAAATTTAATGAAACTATTGATATTATTTCTCAAAAGAAAAGAATTTTAGATAAATTAAATAATCTAGAGGATAAAATTAATGGATTAAATAAAAAACTACAAAATAAAGCTTATTTGAAGAACGCTCCCAAAGAAATAGTGCAAAATGATAAAGTCTTACTAAGTGATTTAATCATTGAAGAAAATAAATTAAGAAGTATTGTATCTAGCATTAATTAATCATGTATAAATTTAATAAAAAAAAATTACCAAGTCGACATACATCAATAGGTCCGGATAGGGCTCCCCATAGATCTTTTTATTACGCAATGGGAGAAACAGAAAATGATGTATCAAAACCATTTGTTGGTGTTGTTTCCACTTGGAACGAAGCAGCACCATGTAACACGGCTTTAATGAGACAAGCTCAATCTGTTAAAAAAGGGGTAAAAGATTTTGGTGGTACTCCAAGAGAGTTTTGTACAATTACAGTTACAGACGGTATCGCAATGGGTCATGAAGGAATGAAATCTTCATTAATTTCTAGAGAGATAATTGCCGACTCAGCTGAACTGACTGTCAGAGGACATTGTTATGACGCATTAGTTGGAATAGCTGGTTGTGATAAATCTTTACCTGGGTTGATGATGTCAATGCTAAGATTAAATGTGCCAAGTGTTTTTATTTACGGAGGTTCAATTTTACCAGGTAGATACAAAGGCAAAGATGTAACCGTTGTTGATGTTTTTGAAGCTGTAGGGAAACACTCAGCAGGCACAATGAGTGAAAAAGAATTAAGAGAACTTGAATTAGTAGCCTGTCCAAGTGCAGGGGCTTGCGGTGGACAATTTACAGCTAATACAATGGCCTGTGTATCTGAAGCTATAGGATTAGCACTTCCATATTCTGCTGGAACACCTGCCCCCTATCAAGAAAGAGATAAATATGCTTTCGAAAGTGGAAAAACAGTAATGAAACTTCTTGAAAAAAATATTAAACCTAGAGATATCGTTACAAAAAAATCTTTAGAAAATGCTGCTACAATAGTTGCCGCCACTGGAGGTTCTACTAATGCAGCCTTACATTTACCAGCACTAGCAAATGAAATAGGCATTAAATTTGATTTAATGGACGTAGCAAAAATATTTAAAAAGACACCGTACTTGGCTGATTTAAAACCTGGTGGTAAATTTGTTGCAAAAGATATGTGGGAAGCTGGAGGTGTACCAATGTTATTAAAAACTCTTTACGATGGAGGATATATACATGGTAATTGTATGACGGTAACTGGACGAACAATGAAAGAAAATCTAAAAAATATAAATTTTAATCCCAATCAAAAAGTATTGAGAAAATACAATAATCCTCTGTCGAAAGATGGCGGCGTAGTAGGATTAAAAGGAAATTTAGCACCAGATGGTGGAATAGTTAAAATTGCCGGTTTAAAAAAATTGCAATTTTCTGGTAAAGCTAGATGTTTTGATAACGAAGAAGACGCTATGTATGCAGTTCAAAATAAAAAATATAAAGATGGTGATGTGATTGTTATTAGATATGAAGGTCCTAAAGGAGGACCTGGAATGAGAGAAATGCTCTCAACTACTGGTGCTATTTATGGGCAAGGCAAGGGAGAAAAAGTAGCTTTGATAACTGACGGAAGGTTTTCTGGAGCAACTAGAGGGTTCTGTGTAGGCCATGTTGGACCTGAAGCTGCTGTGGGAGGGCCAATAGCACTTCTACGTAATGGTGACTTAATAGATATAGACGCCAAAAAAGGAACAATAAATGTAAGAATTTCCAAAAAAGAACTTGCAAATAGAAAAAAAAAGTGGAGGCCTAAAAAATCAGAATTTGGTTCAGGTACTTTATGGAAATATGCTCAAACTGTTGGTCCTGCATATTTAGGTGCACCTACACATCCTGGTAAAAAGAAAGAAATCAAACCTTACTCAGAAATTTAAATGAAAATAAGACCTGTAATATTATGCGGTGGAGCAGGCACAAGACTTTGGAAAGAGTCTCGTTATAATATACCAAAACAATTTATTGATTTTGGAGGCTGGTGTTTATTTGAAAAAACTCTTATTCGAATTAAAAGCAGTATATTTGATACTCCAATAATTAGCACAAACTCAAAATATTTAAAAAATGTCAAAAAATATTTGAAAAAAAATAATATTTTTAAATATAAAATAATCTTAGAACCCTTTAAAAAAAATACTGCTCCAGCTATACTTTCATCTGTGCTCATTGACGAAATACCCAATGAACAACCAATTATTGTTTTTTCAGCAGATCATTTAATTGAAAAATTTAGTGAATTTAAAAAAGCAATATCTAAGAATAAAAAAAAGTTAGACTCAAATAATATGTTTATCTTCGGAGTTAAACCAACTTTTCCTTCAAGTGAGTTTGGTTATTTTATATCAAAAAAATCAAATTTAGTTAAAAAATTTTACGAAAAACCAAAAATTGCTAAAGCTAAAAAGATAATGAAACAAAATGCATACTGGAATTCTGGAATGTTTTTTTTAAAAAAAATATCTATAATTAATAATTTTAAAAAATATCAACCTAAAATACTTTCAAATTGTAAGTCAGCAATTATTAAATCAAAATTTAAAAGAAACACCTACTATTTAAATAAAAAATCTTTTTCTAAATTGGAGTCAAAATCTTTTGACCATGCGATTTTAGAAAAAAATAATAATATTCAATCTATCAAATTAAATATACCATGGTCTGATCTTGGTAGCTGGAGAGAAATTGCTAAGATGTTCAATAAATACAAGACAAAATATTTAAATAAAAAAAATTTTTTCTATCGTCCATGGGGTTGCTATATTAATCTTTTCAGGGGAAAAGGATTTTTAGTAAAAGAATTAATAGTCAATTATAAAGGATGTTTAAGTTTACAAAAACATCATCATAGATCTGAACATTGGCTGATTACCCAAGGTAGACCTAAGATTACTATTAATAAAAAAATACTATTTAAAAAAAATAATCAGTCAGTAGAAATTCCAAAGGGATCAATTCATCGTATTGAAAACCCTTTTAAAGATAAAGTTAAAATAATAGAAATACAGTTAGGAAACATCTTAAAAGAATCTGATATAATTAGATTTGAAGATATATATGGAAGAGTTAGTTAATTTCTATTTCTATAGGAGTATGATCTGACGGTTTTTCTTTGGATCTCGGTTTTTTATTTATATTAATAGACTTTATATTCTGAAGTATTGAGCTAGATACTAAAAAGTGATCAATTCTCATTCCGTAATTTTTTTGCCAAGAACCTGCAAAATAATCCCAATAAGTATATTCTTGTTTTGATTTATTGAAATGTCTATATGCATCGTGAAATCCAAAATTTATTAACGTTCTATATTTTTTCCTTATTTCAAGTTTAAACAAAGCATCATTTTCGTATCTTTTTGGGTTATAAACATCTATCTCTTCAGGAATTATATTAAAATCTCCTGATATAATTATATTTTCATTATCATTTAATATTTTTTTAATTTTTTTAAGAAATAAGTCTAACCAGTTTTTTTTATATTCATATTTTTTTGTATTTACAGGATTACCATTAGGTAAGTAGATATTTATAATCTTAATTTTTTTTGATTTTACTTTTATGTCACCCATTATAATACGTGACTGCTCTAGCGGATCTTTAAAAAAATTTGTGTTTATGTTTGATATATTAATTTTAGATAAAAAAGCTACACCATTGTAACTTTTTTGACCAAATACATAAGAATTGTATCCAATTTTTTTAAACGCATCCATTGGAAAATTTTTTTCTTCAGTCTTTATTTCCTGTAAAAATAAAATATCTGGTTTTGAGTTTTTAATATAATCTAAAATATTTTCTAATCTTGCCCTTACCGAGTTTACGTTCCACGATGTAATTTTCATTATACCGAAAAAGACAAACCACAACCACAAGAAGATGATGCTTTTGGATTGTTAATAACAAAAGTGTTACCAATCATTTCTTTTTTAAAATCAATAACTGAACCGTCTATTATTTCTAATGAATCTTTATCTATTACTGTTTTATCAAAAATTATATCATTGACTTCAATTTTATCATCAAAATTAAAGTTATATTTAAAACCTGAACAACCTCCACCTTTTACAGAAATTCTAAAATACTTTTTTGGCTTATTTTCTAAAATTATTTTTTCAATCTGCTTGATAGCTTCGTTAGTAAATTTTAATTTTTTTGTCATATTTATATTAAAATGTAGTATACAAGTTATGTTGATTTTATGCAAAAAAATTCAAAAGTCTATAAATCTTATCTATCTGCACCAATAAAATCTAAGGGTAGACTTTATTTTGAAAAAAAAAGCAATTTTAGATCGGCTTATCAAAGGGACAGAGATAGAATTATTCACTCTACTGCTTTTAGAAGACTTAAACATAAAACACAAGTTTTTATAAATACGTCAAGCGATCATTATAGAACAAGAATCACTCACTCTCTTGAAGTGGCTCAAATTTCCAGAACTTTAGCTAAACATTTTGAAATTAATGAAGATTTAAGTGAGTCACTTAGTTTAGCTCATGATCTTGGTCACACACCGTTTGGTCATGCAGGTGAAGAGGCCTTAAACGAATGTATGGAAAAATTTGGTGGATTTGACCATAATATTCAAACGCTTAGAATTGTTACCCTTTTGGAAAACAAATATTATAAATTTAAAGGTTTAAACCTAACTATTGAAACTTTAGACGGACTAATAAAACATAACGGTCCAATTAATAATTTAAAAAACTATAATAAGATTTTAGGAAAAAATTTTTTTAAAAATAAAATAAACTTCAAAAAGCAAGCTTCATTCGAAGCGCAAATTGCTTCAATTTCGGATGATATTGCCTACAATAGTCATGATTTAGAAGATGGGATAAAAGCAAATTTAATTAGAACTGATGAATTAAAAAATATACCCATATTATCTTCAATAATTTCAAAGCATAAAAAATATTTGAATAACTTAAATAAAGAACTAGCTTTAAGACAAATAATAAGAGAAATTATCAACGAAATGGTTAAAGACGTAATCTTAAATACAAAAAAAAACTTAAAAAAAGAAAAAATAAAATCTATTAAAGATATACACAATTGTAACAAATTAATTGTTAATTTTTCAGATACAATGAAATTATTTGATGTAACTATAAAAGGATTTTTAAGAGAAAAAATGTATTTTAGTGATAATGTTTTAAACAAAACAAATAAAGGTAAAAAAATTATAAGATTATTATTTTCAAAAATTAATAAAAATCCAAAAAAATATTTTGATGTTAAAAAAAATACTAATAAAGAAAGATCGGTGAGTGATTTTATAGCAGGTATGACTGATAGGTACGCAATTAATCTTTATAATAAAATAAAATGAATATATTTACACTCTATTTAAAAAAAATTATTAATTTAACAAAAAAAAATCAGATAGAACTTAAAATAGAGGATTTTAATAATTTTAAAGGTGTTACAGTTGAAAATCCTCCAAAAGACTATGATTTTGATTTATCATGTAATATAGGACTAATTCTTGCAAAAAATAATAAATTAAACGTTAAAGAAACTTCAAATAAAATTAAAAATCTAATATTAAAAAATTTACCAGAAATTGAAAAAGTTGAAATTGCAGGTCCTGGTTTTTTGAATATAAAATTAAGCAGTGATGAAATTAAAAAAGTTTTAAATGAAATATTTAAATTAAAAGATGAATATGGATCAACGAAAAAAAATAAATCTTTTAACATTGAATATGTTTCTGCAAACCCAACCGGACCAATGCATGTTGGTCATTGTCGAGGTGCAATTTATGGAGATGTTCTTGCAAATTTGCTGGAATTTAATGGAAATAAAGTAGTAAGAGAATACTATATTAATGATTATGGGAATCAAATAAAAAATTTTGTTGAGTCTGTATTTTTAAGAATAAGAGAGATCAAATATAAAGAAAAATTTATTTCTAAATCACATTTATACCCTGGCGAATATATAATTGATATATCAAGAAATATATTAAAAGAAACTAATAACGATTTTAAAGAATTTGATAATTCTTTTGAGTTTTTAAAAGAAGAGTCACTTAAACAATCGATGAATTTAATTAAATCTGATTTAAGAGAACTTGGAGTAATTCATAACAATTTTACATCTGAGAGTGAATTAATTAAAAATAATCTAGTAGAAAAAATAATCAAAACCCTTCAAAAAAAAAATTTTATTGTTGACGGATATCTAGATCCTCCCAAAGGTGAGGATATAAAGGGTTGGAAAAAAACAAAAAAATTATTATTTAAATCAACAAAATTTGGTGATGACACCGATAGAGCATTGCAAAAGTCAGATGGGACATGGACTTATTTTGCTAACGATATGGCATATCATATGAATAAAATTAATGGAAAATTTAATCATTTGATCAATGTGTTGGGTGCAGATCATGTTGGTTACATAAAAAGAATTACTAGTGCAGTAAGTGCTTTATCAGATGATAAAGTAAAACTTAACTGTAAAGTTTGTCAGTTAGTAAAACTTTTTAAAAATGGCAAACCTTTTAAAATGTCTAAAAGAGCTGGCGACTTTGTTTCCCTTAAAGATTTATTAAACGAGGTAGACAAAGATTCTATAAGATTTATGATGCTTAACAGAAGTCATGATATGGAATTAGATTTTGATTTTGATAAAATTTTAGAAAAAAGTAAAGATAATCCAGTTTTTTATGTACAGTATTGTTATGCTAGAATAAATTCATTATTTAGAACGATTAAACAGAAAATAGATGATCCTATAGAATTCGACCAAAAAAATTTTAATACAAATTCATTTGAAAAAAAAATATTAAAAAAAATATTTGAATGGCCAAAAGTAATTGAAACCGCATCCTATAAACACGAGCCGCATCGAATTCCTTTTTATCTTTATGAGTTAGCTACATTGTTTCATTCTTATTGGAGTAAAGGTAATGAAGATAAGAATTATAGATTTTTAGAAAATGAAAAAATTAAAAATAAAAATTCACTAGTTGTGTTGAAATTAGTCGCTATTGTAATTAAAAATGGAATGAAAATCCTTGGTGTATCCCTGCCACATAAAATGTAATGAAAAAAATTTTTTATTTATTATCTTTTTTATTTATATTATTATTTTTTTACTTTATTATTATGCAGTATATTTCTGAAAAAAATATTAAAAAAATTGAAAAAAATAGAATAAACAAAAATGAGAATTTTTCAAAACTTATTTCTAATCTACCTTTGATAGAGAATGATACAAATGATATAATTAAATTTAATAATGAACACAACAATATTGACCCAACTAAACTTAAAAGAAATTTTTGGGATTTATTTAAAAATCAATGAAAAAGAAAGCAATTATAATAAGTATTAAAGGTACTTCCTTATCTAAAGTAGAAAAAAAAATAATTTCTAAAGAAAAACCCTGGGGAATAATGCTTTTTACTCGTAATATAAAAACTCTTGATCAGACAAAAAAATTGATAAATCATATAAAAAAAATTTCAAAAGATAAAAAATTTCCTATATTAATAGATGAAGAGGGTGGCAATATATCAAGGTTATTAAATTTCTTAGATAATAAAGTTTACTCGCAATTTTTCTTTGGACAATTATATGAAAAAAATAAAAAACTTGGAATCTCTCTTTATGAAAATTATATTTTTTCTATATCGTCTATTTTAAAAAGTTTAGGAATAAATATTAATGCAGTTCCTGTTTTAGATGTACTTCAAAAAAAAACACATAAAATTATAGGAACAAGAAGTTATTCAAAAAAAACAACCACCATAAGACATTTGGGATCTCATTGTGTAAAAATTTATAATAAAAATAAAATTGGCACTATTATTAAACATATACCCGGTCATGGTGCCGCTTTGAGTGATAGCCATAAAACTTTACCTATAATCAATAAAAGCAGAAAAAATCTTTCTAAAACCGATTTTAAATGCTTTAAGAATGCAAAATCAGGATTTGCAATGACTGCTCATGTGCTTTTATCAAATATCGATAAAAAAAATGTTGTTACTCATTCCAAAACTATTATTAAAAATATTATTAGAAATGAATTAAGATTTAAAGGTATTCTTATTTCTGATGATGTTTCAATGAAAGCATTAAAATATGATTTAATTACTAACGCAAAAAAATCACTTGAAGCAGGTTGTAATCTTGTTCTTTATTGTGCTGGTAATCACAACGAGTCATTAAAATTATTAAGAGAAATGCCTTATATTGACACTTTTACTAGAAAAAAAACTTCAGAATTTTACAGTTTTTTGAGTTAGAATATTTTAAATGGAATCAAATTCTAAAAACTCTATATCTGTGGAAATTCCAAACTATTCTGGCCCACTTGAAGTATTGTTGGATTTAGCAAAAACACAAAAAGTTGATTTGGCAGAAATATCTATAACAAAATTAGCTGATCAATTCCTTATTTATATTAAAGAAACTAAAAATTTAAATTTAGAAACTGCATCTGAGTTTTTGCTTATGGCTACTTGGTTAGCTTATTTAAAATCTAAATTGCTTTTACCAGAAGATGAGGAAGATAATTTTAAAGCGTCAGAAGTTGCGGAAAAATTAAAATTACAATTAAAAAAATTGGAACTTATTCGTCTTTTATCTGATCAAATGCTTAGAAGAAAAAGAATAGGTGTCAATGTTTTTTACAGAGGGATAAAAGGCGGAATAAGATCAATTAATACACCAATTTACAATGTTTCGTTATATGAATTGTTAAAAACTTATGCAGAAATTCAAATGCAAAAAGGCTTTCTAACAATAAATATTCCTAAACTTCCAGTTTTTACTTCTGAAGAAGCAATCAAATTAATTAAAAAAAATTTTGATAAATTAAATGATTGGATAAACATAAATGACCTTGTTCCAAATAATTATATTTACAAAAAAAAAATTAAAAAAACAGGTGTTGTTGGAATATTTGCAGCAAGCCTCGAACTAGCTAAAGAAGGCTCATTAAAAATAATGCAAGAAAAAAATTTTGATAAAGTATTAATTAAAAGAACTAAACTATGAAAAAATTAAAAAAATCTACTAATATTCTAAAATTTCCAAGAACTGTTTCAAAGTTAGAACGTCAAGTTGAGGCAATTCTTTTTGCTGCTTCAGAACCTTTAGACATTGAAACTATAGAAAAAAGAATTCAAAGTACTTCAAACATAAAAAAAATATTGGAGAATATTCAATCTGATTATCAAAATAGAGGAATAAATTTAATAAACATTAAAGATAAATGGTCGTTTAGAACCTCAAAGGATTTATCAGAATTAATGTCTCTTCAAAAATCAACTCAAAAAAAATTATCAAAAGCTACCATAGAAACTTTATCTATAATTGTTTATCATCAACCTGTAACCAGATCTGAAATAGAAGAAATAAGAGGTGTTGCTTTTGGGACCAATACTTTAGAAATTTTATTAGAACTCGACTGGGTAAGGCCCGCTGGTAGAAAAGATGTTCCCGGAAAACCTATTCAATATACAACAACAGAAAATTTTCTTAACCATTTTAATATACAAAAATTGTCAGATCTGCCAACAGTTGATGAGCTTACTTCAGCTGGATTAATCGACGGATCTAGCCTTGACTCATCAATTTTTGGAACTGGTAAATTTTATAAAGAACAGTCAGAGTCAAAAAAAGAGGATATATATAAAGATATTGAGACCGCAATTGATCAGACTCCTAAATCTGATGAATAAAAGTTATTTATTTAATTCAAATAATTGTATATAAATAAATCATATGAGTATAGGATTTTGGCAGATAGCTATAGTAGCAGTTTTAGTCGTGCTTTTATTTGGCAGAGGAAAAATCTCTGATTTAATGGGAGACGTAGCTAAAGGAATTAAAAGTTTTAAAAAAGGCATGTCTGACAATCCAGACTCATCTAATAAAGATTCAGAAGATCAAAATAATTCAGATAAAAAATAAATTTAATGCCACAAATTGGTTGGTTTGAATTACTCCTCATTATCTTGGTAGCAGTACTAGTGATTGGCCCTAAAGAATTTCCAATAGTTCTAAAAAAATTAGGAACATTCTTTGGAACAATTAAAAGATACTTTTCAGAATTTCAAAGTAATGTTAATGAAATAACAAATATTGATGAGGTATCAAAAGATGAAGATAAGTTAAAAGATAAAGACAATGACTCAAAATAATAATCAAAATGAAAAAGGAAGTTTTGTTAGTCATTTGACAGAATTAAGGTCAAGATTAATTAGTACTTTTGTTTTTTTTCTTATTTCTTTTATAATTTGTTATATTTTTTCAGAACAAATTTATAGTTTTTTAGTAAAACCATATTCAGACGCAATAATTGAAAGCAATTTAGATAGAAGATTAATTTTTACAGCTTTGCATGAAGCATTTTTAACTTACTTAAAAGTAGCCTTTTTTGCTTCATTTTTTATATCAAGCCCTATTTTTTTAACTCAAATTTGGAAGTTTGTAGCGCCTGGTTTATATAAAAACGAAAAAAAGGCCTTACTTCCATATCTGATAAGTACACCAATTCTTTTTATGGTTGGTGGAATGATCGTTTATTATCTGATCATGCCTCTAGCAATTAATTTTTTTTTAAGTTTTGAAACTGTTGCACAAAATGATTCTATCGCAATTCAGTTAGAAGCAAAGGTTAATGAATATTTATCATTAATCATGAGATTAATTTTTGCATTTGGTATTAGTTTTCAACTTCCAGTAGTTTTAAGCTTATTAGCTAGAATTGGAGTTATTGACTCATTATATTTAAAAACTAGAAGAAAGTATGTTGTAGTAATTATATTTGCAGTAGCAGCTATACTGACACCTCCAGATCCTATAACACAAATTGGTTTGGCTTTACCTTTATTATTGTTGTATGAAATATCAATTCTGACAGTTAAAATGATTGAAAAAAAATAAATGCATGATTTAAAAGAAATAAGAAAAAATTTTGATGATTTTAAAAAAAAACTTCAATTACGAAATGTTGATATAAATTTAGATGAAATTATTAATTATGATAAGATAAATCGAGAGAAAATTAAAATTAAAGAAGATTTAGAGCAACAAAAAAAATTATTATCAAAAATCAAAAATAAAGATAACTTTGAAAAATCAAAAAAATTATCTAAAGAAATTGAACAAATTCAAATCAAACAAAAAGAAATTGAAGAAAAATTAAAAAATATTCTTTCAACATTGCCAAATATTGCTTTAGATGATGTTCCAGTTGGAAAAAACGAGAGTTCTAATAAACTTTTGAGAAAAAATGGAAATATTAAAAATTTTGATTTCGAAATAAAGTCGCACACGCAATTGGGTAAAAATAATGATCTTATAGACTTTAGTTCTTCTGCTAAATTATCTGGATCTCGATTTGTAGTTTTGAGGGAAAAATACGCTTTATTAGAACGTGCTTTGATAAATTTTATGTTAGATATTCATACCACAAAGTTTCAATACTCTGAAATATCACCACCTTTAATTGTAAATGAAAATGTTATGTTTGGAACAGGTCAATTACCAAAATTTGAAGAAGATCAATTTGAAATAAAATTTGACAACACTAAAGAGAGAAAATTTTTAATTCCAACCGCTGAAGTAGTGCTAACTAATTTAGTAAGGGAAAGTATTTTAAATCTTAAAGATTTACCATTACGATTTGTTGCATCTACGCCTTGTTTTAGAAAAGAAGCAGGAAGTTATGGCAAGGATACAAAAGGAATGATGAGACAACATCAGTTCTATAAAGTAGAATTAGTAAGTATTGTGGAACCGAAAAATTGTAAAACTGAACTTGAGAGAATGCTAAATTGTGCAGAAGAAATTCTTAAACTTTTGAATATTCCTTATCAAGTTATTTTATTATCTACTGGTGACATGGGTTTTAGCGCGGAAAAAACTTATGATATAGAAACTTGGATTCCTTTTGAAAAAAAATATAGAGAAATATCAAGCTGTTCATCATGTGGCACTTTTCAATCAAGAAGAATGAATTCAAAATATAGGGGACCAAATGGAACAGATTTTGTTGGCACTTTAAACGGTTCCGGCTTAGCTGTCGGACGATTATTAATTTCTTTAATAGAAAATAATCAAAATAAAGATGGTTCAGTTAATATTCCTGAAGTATTAAAAAAATATATGAATAATGTAAGTAAAATTTAATTATTATTTCCTTGTTAATATAACTCTTTTATTATAATTATTCATAATCATGGATAGTCAAGGAATTGCACAATTTATACCTCTAATACTAATTTTTGTAATTTTTTACTTTTTTTTAATAAGACCTCAGCAAAAAAGAGTAAAAGAGCACAAAGAAATGGTAAACTCATTAAAAAGGGGTGATGAAGTTATTACATCTGGAGGCATTATAGGTACAGTTGAGAGGGTAATGGAAGATGATAGAATTGAAGTAAACCTTTCCGATAATGTTAAAGTTCAAATTATAAAATCGACTATAACTAGTTTATTAAAAAAAGAAGAAATTAAAAAATAGTTATTTTTAGTGTTAAATTTTACAAAAATTAAAGTCTTATTCATATATTTGATTTTTTTTTCTGTTAGTTTTTTTGTTTTACTAAATTTTCAAAATAAGGATAAGATTTTTATTGATAAAAAAGTTAATCTTGGATTAGATTTACAAGGAGGCTCTTATCTTTTATTAGAGATTAATACTAACCCTTTATTAAATGAAAGGCTTCAAGATAAAGTTATACCAATTAAAAAATTTTTAAAGAAAAATAATCTAATTTATCAAAACTTTTCTATAAATGATAAAATTATTTCTTTTAGTTTAAAAAAAGATCAAATAAAAAAATTTGAACCTTTGTTTTTAAATCCAAAAAATGAAAATTTATTAAATCCTTATATTGATCAATATAGAGCATATGAACTTGATTTTGAAATAAAAGAAAATACGATTAATATTTTCTTTTCAAAGTATGGAATTTTATCAATTAACAATGCAGCATTAAAACAATCTATAGAAATAGTGAGAAGACGTATTGACGACCTTGGAACCAAAGAACCTTCTATTTTGCAACGTGGTGATAAAAGAATTTTAGTTGAGCTGCCAGGTATTAAAGATCCTGAGAGGATAAAAAGTCTTTTAGGACAGACCGCTCAATTAAACTTCAGACTTGTTTCAGGTGATGAAAGTGAATTTGGTTCAGACAAATTAATTTCAGAATTAGGTGAGGAATTATCTGTCAGTAGAAGAATTGTAATTAGTGGAGATAATTTAGTTGACGCGCAGCCCAGGCTTGATAGTCAGTCTAATCAACCATCTGTATCTTTTACTTTAGATAGGCTTGGATCTCAAAAATTTGGAAAATTTACAACCAAAAATGTAGGAAAAAGATTAGCCATAGTATTAGATAATAAAATTATAAGTGCACCTTCAGTTAGAGAACCAATTACAGGTGGAAATGGTAATATTTCTGGAAATTTTACATTTCAAGAGGCAACTGATCTAGCATTACTCTTAAGATCAGGAGCTCTGCCGACACCTCTTAATATAGTTGAAGAGAGAACAGTAGGGCCTGATTTAGGAGAAGACTCAATTAGATCTGGATCTATATCTTTAATAATTGGTTTTATATTAGTCATAATTTTCATGTTCTACAAATATAGATTTTTTGGCTTGATTGCCAATATTTCTCTAATATCCAATCTTTTAATGTTGGTGGGTGTTTTAACAATTTTAGAAGCAACATTAACTTTGCCAGGAATTGCTGGAATTATTTTAACTGTAGGTATGGCTGTTGACGCAAATGTTTTAATATTCGAACGAATAAAAGAAGAATTAAAAACAGAAAAGTCTATTATTCATGCTTTTGACACTGGTTATAATAAAGCTAAAATTACAGTTTTAGATGCTAATATCACAACTTTAATAGCCGCAATAATACTTTTTGCTTTTGGGTCTGGACCAATAAAAGGTTTTGCAATAACTTTAGGAATAGGAATTATAACTACTTTATATTCTGCATATTTTATTGCTAGACAGCTAACTTCTTGGTTTGTTTTAAAAAATAAAGATGGGATCAAATTATAATGAGCAATAGTTTAAATTTTTCTAAACATTTTAAAAAAGCAAATATTTTTTCATTAATCATTTTTATTTTAAGTTTATTATTAATTTTTTTTAAAGGGCTAAATTATGGAATTGATTTTAAAGGCGGCACAATGATTGAATTAAGAATTTTAGATAAAAAGATTGGTATATCTGACATTCGATCTTCATTTAACAAGATGTCGCTTGGTGATGTAAGTATTAAAGAATTTGGAAAAAAAGGTGATTATTTAATAAAGGTTGAACAAACTATATCTCAACAAAAAAATTTAATACCAGAAATAAAAAAAAATTTGATACAAAATCTACAAGCTGAAATAAGCTTTAGAAGGGTTGAAAATGTGGGCCCAAAAGTTAGCTCTGAGCTTTTACAATCTGGAATTATGGCGATAGCCCTATCTTTAGCAGCCATGCTTTTTTATATTTGGATAAGATTTGAATGGCAATTTAGTATTGGTTCAATTATTGCTTTATTTCATGATGTTATAATTACAGTTGGAGTTTTTTCATTATTATCATTTGAGATAAATTTATCAATTATTGCAGCTGTTTTGACGATTGTTGGTTATTCTATGAATGATACAGTAGTTATATATGATAGAATTAGGGAAAATTTATTTAAGTATAATAAGTTAAGAATTGAAGAAACTTCAAATATTTCAATTAACGAGACTCTATCTAGAACAATAATCACTTCAGCCACAACTTTACTTGCCCTGGGTGCTATTTTTATTTTAGGAGGTGAAATTCTAAAAGGTTTTTCTTTTGCAATGATTTTAGGGGTTTTAATAGGCACTTACTCGTCAATTTTCGTTGCTTCTCCAGTTTTAAAGTTTTTTAAAGTTTCACACAAGACCTTAGAGAAAGAGGAAGAAAAAATTTTACCTTAAATTAATATAAGTTTTGGGCTGCAACCATTAACATTAACATTGGAAGGGATAGCAAAGTATTTGTTCTTGAAATTAGCATAGCCAATTTTGCTGATTTAGCTTTTTCTTCAGGAGTGCACTCAACAATACCTAAAGCCTTTTTTTGAGCTGGCCAAATAATAAACCAAACATTGTAAGCCATGATTATACCAAGCCACATACCAATACCAATTGCAGTATTTTTTTCGAAGCCGGTAGATAAATCTAATGTCATTGCTTGGTGAAGATACCCATTTAGATAAGCAACTATTAAACCACTTATAATTGTTGCTAAAGCCGCCCATCTGAACCAAAATAAAGCCTTAGGAGCAATCACCTTACCAATAGCTGGTTTTTGTTCATCGGGTATGTTTGGCATAGATGGAATTTGTACAAAATTAAAATACCAAAGTAATCCAATCCACATAGTTCCTGCAATTACATGTACATATCTAAATAACCAACTAAAAAAATATCTATCAAAATCAAATCCATCACCACCAAAGTACAAAGCAAAAAATAAAACTATTGCTATAGCTAATGAAGCGTGAATGGTTTTAGATAAAGACTGAAGTAGACTCGTCATTGATTATTTATAACATATTTATTAAAAATATGCACATGGCAATTAAGCTGTTTTTTTCATTTTAGTATTATTTAAAAGTCCTTTTAAAAATTGGCCTGTATAGCTTTTGTCTATTTCTGAAACCTTTTCAGGAGTTCCCTCTGCTATAATTTCTCCTCCATTTATACCACCTTCTGGTCCCATATCTATAATATGATCAGCTGTTTTTATCACATCTAAATTATGTTCAATAACAACTACGGTATTACCAGTACTTGTAAAAGCTTGAAGTATTTCTAAAAGTTTTTTAATATCGTGACAATGTAATCCGGTAGTTGGTTCATCAAGAATATACAAAGTTTTACCGGTTTGTCTTTTAGAAAGCTCTTTTGCTAATTTTATTCTTTGAGCTTCACCACCTGATAGTGTTGTAGCCTGTTGGCCAATTTTCATATAACCTAATCCAACATGTTTTAAAGTTATTAATTTAGATCTAATAGTTTGTATATTTTCAAAAAATTCACAACCTTCCTCAACTGTCATATCTAAAATATCTGCAATATTTTTGTTTTTGAATCTTATTTCTAAAGTTTCTCTATTATATCTTGCACCTTTACAAGTATCACATGGAATAAAAACATCTGGTAAAAAATGCATTTCATAAGTTATTACTCCGTCTCCTTCGCAAGTTTCACATCTTCCTCCTTTAACATTAAAAGAATATCTTCCAACTTTATAACCTCTCGCTTTTGACTCGGGTAAATTAGCAAACCACTCTCTTATAGGCCCAAATGCACCTGTGTAAGTAGCAGGATTAGATCTGGGTGTTCTCCCAATTGGAGATTGATCAATATCAATAATTTTATCAATTAATTCGGTTCCTTTAAATCCCCTAAAAGCTTTTGGTACTTTTCTAGATTTATTTTTATTAAGCATCAAATTTAATGCATTATATAAAGTGTGTAGTATTAAAGTTGATTTACCGCTTCCAGAAACTCCAGTTACACAAGAGAAAGTACCAATTGGAATTTTTAAATTTACATTTTTAAGATTATTACCCGTTGCTCCACTTATCTCGATGAATCTGCCATTTTTTGCCGTTCTTCTTTTTCTAGGCAATGGTATGTATTTTTTTCCAGATAAATAATTTCCAGTGATACTATTTTCATTTTTAATTATTTCTTTCACAGTACCTTCCGCAACTACTTCCCCTCCGTAAAGACCAGCATGAGGTCCAATGTCAATTATATGATCTGAATTTTCCATTGTTTCAATATCATGTTCAACTACAATAACTGTGTTACCTAAATCTCTTAATTTTTTTAAAGCTTTGATTAATTTTTTGTTATCTCTTTGATGCAAACCAATGGACGGTTCATCTAAAACGTATAAAACTCCAGTTAATCCCGAACCAATTTGTGATGCTAGTCTTATTCTTTGAGCTTCTCCACCAGATAAAGTTCCAGACTCCCTTGATAAGGTTAAATAATTAAGACCGACATTCAACAAAAAGTTTAACCTTTCATTAATTTCTTTTAAAATATGTTGTTCTATTTTGTTTTCTCTTTCAGTCAAAACACTTCTTAATTTGTCAAACCATATTTGTGCATCGTTAATTGATTTATTTGTGATTTCACTAATATTTAAAGAGTTGATTTTTATGCATAAAGCCTCATCTTTCAGTCTTTGACCTTTACATTTTTCACAATTAGACTCACTTTGATATTGACTTATTTCTTCTCTTTTCCACTCGCTATCAGTTTCTAAAAACCTTCTTTCAAGGTTATTCACAACTCCCTCAAAAGCTTTTGTGGTAGAATATTTTTCGTACCCGTCATCATAGGTAAATTTTATTTCCTCGTCGTCTGAACCAAAGAGAATTAAATCCTGTATCTTTTTAGATAATTTTTTCCAAGGTTCTGCTAGAGAAAATTTATAATGCTTAGATAATGAAGATAATGTTTGTGCATAGTATAAAGAAGTTGATTTTGACCATGGTGCAATTGCTCCATCTTGAAGATTTTTTTTTGTGTCAGGAATTACTAAATTTGGATCAACATTTAAATTGTGACCTATTCCTTCACATTCTTCACAAGCTCCATAAGGAGAGTTGAAAGAGAAAAGTCTTGGTTCAATCTCTTCAATGGTAAATCCACTATCTGGACAAGAAAATTTTGATGAGAAAGTAATAGACTCAATTTTTCTGAATTTCTTTGGTAGCGTTTCGTTGACATATTCTACTACAAGCAGTCCATTTGAAAGATTTATAGCAGTTTCAACACTATCTGCTAACCTATTTCCTAAGTTAGAACTTAAAACAATTCTATCTACAATAATTGAAATATCATGTTTAGTTTTTTTGTTAAGACTTGGAAAATCATCTATGTTCAAATATTTTCCATCAACTTTAATTTTTGTAAAACCTCTTTTTTTAAAATTCAAAATTTCTTTTTTATATTCTCCCTTTCTACCTCTCACTATTGGAGCCAACAAATGAATAGTGCTACTTTTTGGAAGTTGTTTAATTTTATCTACCATTTCACTTACCGATTGTGATTTAATCGGTTTACCTGTAAATGGAGAATAAGGAATTCCAACTCTAGCAAAAAGAACCCGCATATAATCATAGATTTCTGTCACAGTAGCAACCGTAGATCTAGGATTCTTTGAAGTATTTTTTTGTTCTATTGAAATAGCCGGACTTAATCCTTCTATTAAATCAATTTTTGGTTTTTTCATTTTATCTAAGAATTGTCTTGCATACGCTGATAAGCTTTCTACATACCTTCTTTGACCTTCAGCATAGATAGTATCAAAAGCCAATGAGGACTTACCTGAACCAGAAAGGCCAGTTATTACAATTAATTTATCTTTTGGTATCTCAAGTGAAATATTTTTTAAGTTGTGTTCTTTTGCCCCTTTTATAACGATTTTTTTCAACATATATTTTCTATAATTAGTATAATGAGCTTATATTTATTATTCAATTATGATATAAATATTTGATAATTAAAACTATAAATCACAAACAACTCTAAATTAATATGGCTGGAAGTTTAAATAAAGTACTTTTAATTGGTAGATTGGGTGCAGATCCTGAAATAAAACAAATGGTTAACGGTAAAAACGTCGCAAGGCTTAGTATCGCTACAAGTCAATCCTGGAAAGATAAATCTAGCGGGGAAAGAAAAGAAAAAACTGAATGGCATAGAGTTGTAATCTTTAACGAAGGACTTGTTAACGTAGTTCAGCAATATTTAAAAAAAGGTGCAAACGTATATGTTGAAGGTCAGTTGACTACTAGAAAATGGAAAGACGAGTCCTCAGGCCAAGACAAATACTCTACAGAAATTGTTCTTCAAGGATATAATTCAAGTCTGACCATGTTAGATGGACGAAGTAAGTCTGAAAATTCAAATTTAGTAAATGAAAACAAAAGTTCTCTCCCTAACGATACAGCGAGTCAAGACAACAGTGATCTTGATGATGAAATTCCATTTTAAAGAATATGGAAAAAAATATAATTCAAAATAAAAATCTATTTAAGCCTATATTTGTTCAAGATGAAATGAGTTCATCATATTTGTCTTATGCTATGAGTGTAATTGTTAGTAGGGCACTTCCTGATGTAAGAGATGGTTTAAAACCAGTACATAGAAGAATTATTTACGCAATGTATAAAGGAGGATACGATTGGTCTAAACCTTTTAGAAAATCAGCAAGGATTGTGGGTGATGTTATTGGTAAATATCATCCTCATGGAGATCAATCTGTTTATGATGCTCTTGTTAGGTTAGTACAAGATTTTTCAATGAGTGTTCCTTTGATTACTGGTCAAGGAAACTTTGGTTCAATAGATGGAGATCCTCCTGCAGCAATGCGTTACACAGAAACTAAATTAGGTAGAATAGCACAACATCTTACTGAAGATTTAGAAAAGGACACTGTTTTCTATAGAAATAATTATGATGAAACAGAAAAAGAGCCAGTTGTCTTACCATCTCAATACCCAAACTTGCTAGTAAATGGCGCTGGAGGAATAGCCGTTGGAATGGCCACGAGTATTCCACCACACAATCTTGGCGAAATTATTAATGCAACAGTTGCTTTTATCAAAAACAAAGAAATAACAATTGGACAATTAATGAAATTTGTTCCAGGCCCTGATTTTCCAACTGGCGGTCTTATTATTGGTAAAGATATTATTAAACAAGGCTATAACAAAGGCAGAGGGTCCTTTAAAATTAGAGGTGAGATCGATAGTGAAGAGAAAAAAAACGGTAGAGATATTTTAATTATTAAATCTATTCCCTACCAAATTAATAAGTCTATTTTAAATGAAAGAATAGCCCAATTAGCCAAAGATAAAAAAATTGAAGGTATTAGAGACATTAGAGACGAGTCAAATAGAGAAGGAATTAGAGTTGTTATTGAATTAAGAAAAGGTTTTGAGCCAGAAACAATTAAAAGACAGCTTTATAAACTAACAAATATTGAAACCTCTTTTGGTTTTAATACTTTAGCAATTGTTGAAAATAAACCAAAAATTTTAAATTTAAAAGAATTTATATCTGAATTTGTTAAATTTAGAGAAATTACTTTAACAAAAAGAATAAAATATGATTTAAGGAAAGCTGAAGAGCGGGCTCATATTTTAATTGGTCTAGCAACTGCAGTAGAGAACATTGATCCAATTATCAAAATAATAAAAAATTCAAAAAATTCAGAGATCGCAAAAAAAAATCTTTTGTCAAAAAAGTGGAAAATAAAAAAAAGTATAAAATTAATTGGTTTAGTAGAAAAAAAGAAAAATATATCAAGCTATCAACTAACAGAAATTCAAGTCTCTTCAATTCTAGACTTAAAACTTCAGAAGTTAACTGCGTATGGTATTAGTGAAATTGAAACTGAATTAACTAAATTATCTCAATCTATTATTGAATTTAATAAAATATTAAATTCTAAAAAAGAATTATATAAACTTGTTGTGTCAGAACTGGAAAAAATTAAAGATAAGTATTCAGTTCCAAGAAGAACAAAAATAATCGATGCTGTGTTAAATTATAATATTGAAGAAACAATACAAAAAGAGTCTGTTGTCATTAACATAACTAAACAAGGATACATTAAAAGAAGTTCCTTGACTTCTTTAAAACCTCAAAAAAGAGGAGGTAAGGGCAAGTCAGGTATCGTTACTAGAGATGAGGACTTTGTAGTGCAAATTTTCACGGCAAATACTCATACCCCAGTCTTGTTCTTTTCTACTCAAGGTTTGGCTTATAGAATAAAAGCTTATAAAATTCCCGAAGGAACAGCATCGTCTAAAGGGAAATCAATTTTTAATATTTTACCGTTAAAAAGCCACCATTCTGTTAGTTCGATAATGCCACTTCCAGAAGATGAAAATGAGTGGAAAAAACTTCAAGTAATATTTGTTACAGCAAACGGAAATGTCAGAAAAAACTCTTTGGAAGATTTTATCAATATTAATGTAAGTGGTAAAATTGCTATGAAATTAGAAGAAGATGATAAAATTGTTGGTGTTAAAATTTGTAGAGACGATCAAGATATCCTTCTTAGCACAAAGCTAGGAAAATGTATTAGATTTATGTCTAAAAAACTCAGATTATTTAAAGGCAGGTCTTCAAAGGGAATAAGAGGAATACAATTAAAAGATAATGATAAAGTTATTTCTCTATCCATTTTAGATAGTCCAAAAATTGATAATAAATTAATTAAAAAAGACGATAAAATAAGAAAAGGCATTGAAAAGTATATTTTATCAGTCACACAAAATGGATTCGGTAAAAGATCATCTTATTTAGACTATAGAGTAACAAACAGGGGAGGTAAGGGAATTATTGGAATCATTAACTCACCTAGAAATGGAGATGTATCTTCAACTTTAGTTGTTGATGAAAATGATGAAATCATATTATCAACTGATAAAGGAAGTATTATGAGATGTGCGGTAAAAGAAATAAGAGTAGCAGGCAGAAACACTCAAGGAGTAAGAATTAAAAAGTTATCTGGCGAAGAAAAGGTTGTATCAGTTATTAAAATTGATAATAATATTAATTAATTATGAGAACAGCTATTTACCCTGGTACATTTGATCCTTTAACGTTTGGTCACATAGATGTAATTAAAAAATCATTAAAAATAGTTGATAAAGTAGTTGTGGCAACAACTGACAATATCAACAAAGAATATTTTTTCTCAATAGATGAAAGGTTAGAAATTATCAATAATTGTCTATTCAAAGACTTAAAATTGAATAAAAAAAAAATATTGGTCATTCCATTTGATAATCTAACGATTGATTTATGCAAAAAATATAAAGCATCAATAATTATTAGAGGTTTAAGAGCAGTGTCAGATTTTGAATATGAGTTTCAGTTAGCTGGCATGAATAAAAAACTCAAAAAAGAAATCGAAACAATTTTTTTAATGTCTGACGTTGAGAACCAAATTATTTCATCTAAATTTGTAAAAGAAATAGCTAAATTAAAAGGAAATGTTGAGAATTTTTTAACTAAATCAGCCATTAAAGCTTTGAAAGAAAAAATTTAATGAAAAAAATTTTTTACTTTTTTATAGTATTTTTAATAACAAGTAATATAAACGCAAAGGAGAGTAAGATGATATTAAAATTAAAGAATGGTGATGTTGAAATTGAATTATATCCTGAAGTTGCACCGAATCATGTTAAAAGGTTCCAAACTTTGGCTAAGGAAGGTAAATATGATGGTGTAGTTTTTCATAGAGTAATCGATGGTTTTATGGCTCAAACTGGAGACGTGAAATTTGGAAATTCAAAAAATGAAGAATTTAATTTAGAATTAGCTGGAACTGGTGGATCATCATATCCTGACTTAAAAGCAGAATTTAATGATATTCCACATGTTGAGGGAATTTTGTCTATGGCAAGATCTCAAGACCCTGACAGTGCTAATAGTCAATTTTTTATTTGCTTTGCAGCTGCACCACATTTAGATAGAAACTATACTGCTTTTGGCAAAGTCATAAAAGGAATGGAACATATTCATAAAATAAAAAAAGGTGAGGGACCAAATGGTTCCGTTTCCGATCCTGCAGATAAGATTATAAGTCTTCGATAAAAAAAATGAAATCAAAAAAGTTTTCCTTTGAGTTAATATCTCAAGATGAGAAAGCTAGGTTAGGGGTAATAAATACTTCTAGAGGAAAAATAAACACCCCATCATTTATGCCTGTAGGCACCCTTGGAACTGTAAAAGGTGTCTTTGTAGAGGATTTATTGGAAACAGGAAGTGAAATAATTTTGGGCAATACCTACCATCTAATGTTAAGACCCGGGATTAAAATCTTAGAAAGTTTCAAAGGTTTGCATAACTTTATGAATTGGAAAAAACCTATTTTAACTGACTCTGGTGGTTTTCAAATTATGTCTTTATCCAAATTTAATAAGATTGATAAAAATATTGGTGCAATTTTTTCCTCTCATATAGATGGAAAAAAATTTATTTTAAGTCCTGAAAAAAGTATTCAAATCCAAAAATCTATTAATTCTGATATTCTTATGGTTCTAGATGAGTGTCCTCCCTTAACAAATGATAAAAAAAAATTATCTGACTCAATTGAAGTTTCAACAAACTGGGCCAAAAGATGTAAGATTGAATTTGGAAATAATAAAGCGAAAGCTTTATTTGGTATAATTCAAGGTGGTTTGTATAAAGATTTAAGGCTTAAAAGTTTAAAAGAATTAACAGAAATAGATTTTGATGGTTATGCGATGGGAGGGCTTGCTGTTGGAGAAACCCAAAAGCAAATGTTTGAAATTCTTAATCAAACGGTTCTGCATATGCCAAAATTGAAACCTAGATATTTAATGGGTGTTGGAACCCCATCAGATATTTTAGGTGCTGTAAATGCCGGAATAGATATGTTTGACTGTGTAATGCCGACTAGATCTGGGAGGACAGGTTTAGCTTTTACCTGGGAGGGAAGGCTAAATTTACGTAATTCTAAATATCAAAATGACAAAACGCCGCTTGATAAGAATTGTAAAATTAGAAACCTAAATTTATATTCAAAAAGCTATTTAAACCATCTAATTAAAACTAATGAAATTTTGGCTTCAATGATTATTTCTTTGCATAATGTTTACTTTTATCAACAATTTATGGTGGAAATGAGAAAATATATTAAAAAAGGCCAGTTTAAGAAGTTTTATGACAAATATATTGATAAATATTAATAAAATAAAATATTTATTTGAAATTTATCAATTTTATAGATAAAACAAATTTTTTTAAGGGCCCTTAGCTCAGTTGGTAGAGCACCTCCCTTTTAAGGAGGGTGTCGATGGTTCGAGTCCATCAGGGCTC